>Ga0100378_1001632_pt1 | contig 23196 bp, 15 predicted proteins | sample CryGeymeta201502_FD_81535 | JGI IMG/M metagenome (GOLD analysis project Ga0100378, IMG submission 81535) | Groundwater microbial communities from Crystal Geyser aquifers in Utah, USA - Crystal Geyser metaG 2015-02 | ecosystem: Environmental > Aquatic > Deep subsurface > Groundwater | place: USA... | reverse complement strand
ATACCGCGTTGGTAAGTCCTGCCGCATCACCTTTCATGACTTGAACATTCAGCACATCGGCAATTAATTCGGGCACCAAGGGGCCGGTATAGGCATATCCGAAAGTCAAAATAACTGACGCGATCAAGTAGCCACGGTAGGGGGTTGCTAATTTATAGATACGCAGCATCAGCTTAAAATCCATGGCCTTGCCACTTGCTGATTGCTCCTTTTTTTGTTTACTCATGGATACTGTATTTCTCCCAAGGATAGCCAATCTCGGTCAGGTACAATCCCTTCGCTGGCACACTCGTTCCGGCATTGCTCCGATTTCCGGACTCCATCACTCCTGGAAGTTCTTCAATTTTAAGGCGACCAGACCCAATATCCAAGAGGGTACCGACCATAGCGCGCACCATGTTCCGCAAAAAACGGTCCGCCTTTACATGAAAAACCAAGCTATGGCCTTTCTGTTCCCAGCGGCATTCCATCAGCCTGCAGTTGAAGGTTTTTACATCGGTGCTTACCTTGCTAAAACTCTGAAAGTCGGTACAGGTAAGCAGAAAATGGCAGGCCTTATCCATAGCCACTAAATCCAAGTCGCCATGCCGGAAATAGGCCCAATCGCGCTGGAAAGGATCGGGATGGGTGATGATATGGTATTCGTATTTCCTATGGGTCGCACTGAATCTTGCATGAAAGTCTTCAGTAACGGGGATACAATTAAATACTACAATATCTCTGGACAAGGCGTTGTTTAGGCGAAAAAGAAAGCGTTCATCAAATTGACCATCATAATCTAAGTGTAGGAAATACTCCTTGGCATGTACGCCTGAATCCGTTCGTCCACAGCCCATGACAGCAATCTCCTTACGCGTTACTTTTTGCAAGGCCGACTCTATTTCCTGCTGGATGGTATTCCCAACGGATTGCGACTGCCAGCCATAATAGCGTGTGCCGTCATAAGCCAATTTAAGTGCATACCTCACGAAGTTCCGTCAACAACGATGCGCCAGGCACCTTCTAGTTTTTCAAATATTAGGACAAAATGACCTGAAGCCGGTTTGTCATTTTCGGTGAGCGTCCATTTCCCAACAACATAAGCATGTGTTTCATCAATCGGAACAATGCGAATCAAGTCGAACTGCAGATGCCCCATGGCCGCCATATTAGGGTAACCTTTGATATAGGAATCGAGCACCTTTTGCCAGCCGTAATTCACCCGAGTTTTACCGACAAAGAGGGTGGAGTCGCTATTGGCATAGCCTTCCATAAATCCGCGAAGATCCCCTTCATTCCAAGCGACTTCTTGGGCACGCATAACAGATTCTATGGCTTCCTGCTCCGAGCTCATATCCACTTGTGTGCTTGGCGAGCATGATGTCCACACTATAGACATTAAGAAAAGGAATACCGCATTTCGTATCATTTTATTCCACGTTGTTTTTTAATGACCTCGTAGGCTTCTTGTACCTTTTGAAATTTTTGTTGGGCAGCCAGTACTGCATCATCACCCAAGGTACTCACCTTATCTGGATGAAAGCGGGTTGCCATCCGGCGGTATGCTTTTTTCACCTCATCGTCGGTAGCTAGTTCATCAATTTCCAATACATCAAATGCCCAATTGGTGGATTTTACAAACATGGCCTTTATCGCCGCCATATCCGCCAAGGAAACATTGAAATAGCCACCTATTTGATTTAATACTGCTTCTTCTGCTTTATCAACCTGACCATCTGCTGCGGCAATACCATACAGATAATGCATCAGCTGCAAACGACCAGAATGGTTCACGTATTGAACAATCTGTAAACAAACCGGACGAAGTGATATTTCAGAGTCAAGTAGCTTCTTTAAAGTAGGAAGTGCATCCTTGGTTTTTTCTTCGCCGAAATTAGATGCGAAGAAAGTCTTGATAAAATTAAGCTCTGACCTCAACTGCTTTCCATCGGCCTTCATCACTGCTGCAGACAAAACCAATAGGCTTAGGAAGAAATTATCTTGGCTTGCTTGTCTTGCTCCCTCTCCTACTGATTCACCACCCAATAAACGGGTCGAATTTTCAGAGGCAGAATCTACAAACGTTCCAACGACCAAACCTAATAAAGCCCCAATAGGACCACCAAAGGCCCAACCGATTCCTCCTCCGAGTATTTTGCCAAAATTACCGGCCATTCACTCCCTGCTTTTCTTCTGCAATGATGGATTTGATTATTTTCTCGTCCTTCAGGTCAATATTATTATGGATGATACGGTTCAAAATACGCTGATTTACAGGACCCATGGATAGCGCTTCTGAGTAAGGCATATTGGTGAAAGTCACCATCTCATATTGCGACAGATAAGACTCAGGATATAAGTCGCATAAATCATGCTCCACATGTTTTTGTTTCAAGAAGGCTTCATTTCCTACACTATCGCGCATTTCAATGAAATTTTGAACAGCCAGGTCAGCAATGGCGTCGGCATTTACCTTTCTGAGTTCTTGGTATTCTGCAAAGACTTTACCCCAATCATTCCCATGCCGTTCGATGCATTCATCCAAGATCACACAATCTTCAAAGGCACAGTTCATGCCCTGCCCGAAGAAAGGAACAATGGCATGAGCGGCATCTCCTAGGAGGGCCAATTTATCTTCACGCACCCAAGGGTAGCATTTTACAGTTACCAGAGAGGAGGTCGGATTTCCAAAATAATCTTCCAACAATGTAGGCATCATTGGCACCGCATCGGGGAAACGTTTTTTAAAGAATTTTTCAACCTGTTCTTCCGTTTTTAAGGAAGCGAAACTCTCCTCCCCTTCGAATGGAAAAAACAAGGTACAAGTAAAGTCTCCCGCAGGATTTGGGAGGGCAATCATCATATAATTTCCACGTGGCCAGATATGGAGACTTTCCTTATGCATACGGAAGCTACCTTCTGCACCTGGTGGGATCAAAAGTTCTTTATACCCATGCTCAAGATAGCTTTGTGAATAGTTGAAGCGATCTGTTACTTGCAAACGTCCACGGGTAGCCGCAAAGGCTCCGTCTGTTCCAATAATACGGTCTCCGGCTACTTCTACCTCATTGCCTTGTCCGTTGACGAATATCGCTTTAGCTGCATCCAAATCCACATCGATACATTTATGTTCGAAATGCAAGTGAATATTCGGAAACTCATCGGCCAACTCGAGCAGGCGGATATTTAATAGTCCACGTGATACAGAATAAATAGCCTGCCCTTCTTTCCCATAAGGTTGAAAGCCTAAATCACCTTCCACCGGATGCATGGTTCTCCCGTACATCGGAATGGCTTGTTTCAGAATTTCTTCATCCAAACCTACCTTGCTTAGCGCACGCAATCCACGAACTGAAAGGGCCAAATTGATGGATCGACCAGCCGACATGCGGTTATTGCGCATATCAGGACGTCTTTCATATACATTTACCTCGAAACCACGTTTAGCCAGGTAAACCGCCATGAGTGAACCCGAAAGTCCACCGCCTATAAGGGTAATTCTATTCATCGTCAGCGAAAATACATTATTCCTAAGGGTCTATAAAATGACCCATCTCAGGATTTATCAAGGAGCAACCTGCCCTAAGCGTTTAATATCAGTACACAAAAAGTAACCAACAGCACCGCCAGCAATATTTGTAGGAGGATTAGCTGGAGGAGTTTGAAAAGGCCCCGGCGCACCAGAGCTTAGGTTTGATAGCGCATTAAAATAGGTAGCGATGGGCACGTCCAAACTTCTAAACTCCAGCATGACCGAATCACCCGATTGTGCCCGATAAAATGGTAACTCAAAAGGCACACTTTCGAACTTTCTGACATCGGTATTGGTGAACAAGATTTGCTGATCAAAGAGGGTATCATTCTGCCCAAAATTAAAACGGGTAAAAATCTCATCTTCTCTTCTATCGATCGAATAATAGGTTACAGCGTAGCCTTCATCAATAAATCCGCTGGCTGGTCGGTAATCAAATTGCAAAACCGGATCAAGCTCAAACATGGGATATAGGGTGGCTGTGGCGGTATACTCTTTTCCTTCCACCACTACCTTCATAGTATATACCATTGAAGTATCAGGAATATAGCCTGCTGGCGCCTTATATATGCCTTCGTCAACATAATTAAACATGACGGTTCCTTGGGCACTGCTAATCTCTACCGTTCCATCGGATATATACACTGGTGCCACTGGGTTAAAATAATCCTGAGTCTTACTGAGGCGCACATAAGAAGAATCGACTTCAGTAACCAATACCCCCTCAATTACCACACGGGTTTGGGTATCGCCCAATTCAAGATCAACCTTTTGTGTACAGGCGCTAAAGAGGCTTAGGAAAACGATGCTGAGTAAATAGAATTGCTTTTTCATCGTCTTAGAATTTAAAGTTATAGGTTACGGATGGCACCATGCGGAAGAGGTAGGTTTTGTACGCGGCATTTTGTCCGGTATTTTCATCTACCCTAAAATCAAGGGTATAGAAATTTCGTCTGCCATAAACATTATAGATGCTGAACACCCAGCTGCTCTCATTTTTATAGGTTTTTCCTTCCACCTTTTTGCGGTAGAGGGTAGCACTCAGATCCAAACGATGGTAAGCCGGAATACGCAGGGCATTGCGATCACTATACAATGGAATAACTGTCCCATTCAAGGTATATTGACCTACAGGTGCCGTATAGGCATCTCCCGTTGCTAGGATAAAACTACCTGAGACATTGATGCGTTTATTCAAATCATGAGAAGCCACCACCGTTAAATAATGCCTGCGGTCGAAGCGGAAATTATACCACTCATTGCGGTTGATATTATCTGCTTTACGCTCTGATTTCGCCAAGGTATAGGCAATCCATCCGGTTGTTTTCCCCTTGGTTTTGCGGAGGAAAAATTCAGCGCCATAAGCTCTTCCTTTTCCTGCTACTAGCTGGGATTCAATATTCTCGGTAAAGTCAATTGCTGCATTATCAATAAGCTCCACGGTATTGCTCATGTGTTTATAGTATACTTCTACAGAACCTTCAACTTGGTTATCAAAAAAGTTGCGGAAATACCCCACAGCCACCTGATCGGCAATTTGAGGCTTGATGGACGGTGTGGATGGTGTCCAAAATTCTTGGCCAGTAGAAGCTGCAATATTCTGAATTAAATGCAGGTACTGAGTCATGCGGTTATAAGAAGCTTTGATGGAGCTTTTTGAATTCAGGCGGTATACCATATTTAAACGCGGCTCTATGTTAGCATAAGTATTATAGAACTGTCCGGATTCATAAGACACCGTATCGGTTATTGAACCTGGACGAACCGAACCGTCTTGGAAATAATTCTTTTGACCATTTGCATACAGAAACTCGCGGCCCTCTCCAACATTGCTAAAAACAGAAAGTCGGAATCCATATTCCATCTCAAATCTTCCAATAGGTTTCCATTCATGACTCACATAATATGCCTGACTCATTGCTCTTTTCTTTGGAAGTGAGGCTGCTGTAATGATCGACTCTGAAGTAATCGGCTCAATTCTTCCTGGTAAAAAAGTATGAAAGGTATTCCAAAAGCCCCAGCGGAGGGTATTTTTTGGATTGGCGTAATAGGTATAATCCTGTTTGATGCCGATGTCTTCGATATAATTTTTACGTTGGAAGTTGAGATTTTTCGCCAAGTTGAAATCAATCTGATAATTGTATCGACTATAGATCACACTTGTATTTAAGAAAAGTTTTTGATTAAAAATATGATTCCAGCGGGCCGTGGTGGTAGTATTTCCCCATCCAAAACCGGCAATACCTGCAAAGCCAAGCCTATCTCTTCCTGTATATGCAGATACATAAAGGCGATCTTTTTCAGAAAGCTTAAAATTTACCTTCATATTCAAATCTCCAAAGTTGGCGATAGCGTCTTTGGTCATATCACTGAGTGGAAAGAAAAGATCGAAATACGAACGACGGCCAGATATCAAGAAAGAGCTTTTTTCTTTTTGAATCGGACCTTCTAACGTGAGTCGTGAAGAGAGGATTCCAATTCCACCACTTGCTGAGAACTTCTTTGTATTTCCATCCTTCATTCGGATATCCATTACAGAGGCTAGTCGACCACCATATTGCGAAGGAATTCCTCCTTTGTACAGTTCGAAGTCTTTTACTGCGTCGCCATTAAACACGGAGAAGAACCCTACAACATGCGATGGATTATATACGACAGCCTCATCTAGCAGTACTAAGTTATGGTCCACATTTCCACCGCGCACAATGGAAAGGGTATTTCCATCTCCAGCAGACTGCACACCTGGGAGCAATTGAATGGCTTTTATGATGTCTACTTCACCGAGAAGAATCGGAATTTTCTTCACGGTTTTTACATCAATGGACACCACTGACATTTTATTTTCGGTGATATTCTTATCGACTTTATCGCCCGTAACGACTGCTTCCTTAAACTCAAGCGACTCTTCTTTCAACTCAATATTGATGCTCATATCCGCATTCAATTTCAAGGTTGTATCGCGCTCTTCATAACCTACATAGCTATAGGTAATATGGTATGTACCCTTGGGTAAGGTAAAAGAATAGAAACCATACACATTGGTAACCGCTCCTGTTTTCAGCTCTTGCACATACAAGTTCGCGCCGATAAGTTCTTCGCCCGTTTCGGCGTCTGTAATACGGCCGCTCAGGGTCACTTCTTGAGCCATGCTCGCAGTAAACGAGGAGGCAAGAAGAAGTACGATAATTAGAAAATGTCTCATTTCAAATATTCAGTCAATGAATTGTTGCACGAAGAGAATATATTTTAACCATAGTGGACCCATTCTTTTGATAAGTTGTTCAAAATCGAGGGTAAACTAAAGGCAACTCCGCCTAGCATCATACCTTAAACAAACAAGAGTTCGCTGAGAATGTTTAGTCTTTAAACTGCGGATGTGGAATATAGGTTGCATCATGCTTCATGATGGGGAACGTTTTGCTTCGCCAGGCCGCTTTAGCCTCTTCAATTTTCGTCTTATCACTTGAAACAAAGTTCCAGTCTATATAGCGCTCTTCAGCAAAGGGCTCTCCACCAAATAACAGCAGGTGGGTCTTCGGTGCCAGCGCAATTCTGCAGGAATCTTGGGCCTTGGCAACCAGCATATTTCCTTTATCTATCGAATGTTCGCAGGCTTGAATGGCACCTTCTACAATACAAATTCCAATTTCTCCAAAGAGATTATCGCCTGTATTTAAAGCCCCACCCTTTTCACTGATTACTTCAAGCATAAACAACTTCGAGTGGACGGGTACAGGTGATTTCCTTCCATAAGCTTCTCCTGCTACTAGGCGTAATTTCATTCCATCTTCTTCCCAAGTCGGCAAAGATTTGGCTTCTATATGATGGAATTCTGGATCCATGTCTTCCTTTTCTTTCGGAAGGGCCACCCAAATTTGATATCCATGCATCTTCAAATCGCGTCCATCGCGTAATTCGGCTGGGGTGCGCTCGGTATGAGAAACTCCTTTACCGGCGCACATCCAATTGACGGCACCTGGTGCAATTCTTTGTTTCGTGCCGATACTATCTTCATGCACCATCTCCCCGTCTAAAAGGAAAGTGAGGGTTGATAAACCGATATGTGGGTGCTGGTCGATATCGGCATACTGGCCATTGCGTAAAGTTAGGGGTCCCATATGATCGATATAGATAAAAGGACCAACCATGCGCTTTTTTCTAAACGGCAATAGTCGGCCGACCAAGAAATCGCCAATATCGCGGGAACGTTCTTCTATGATGAGGTCTGTGTTTGACATGAGTGAGGTTTCCGCCTTCGCCTTCTCCGTCAGCTATGGCGGACAAGGAAGGTGTTAGCTAATGTAGAAGCCAAGTTAAGCGTTTAAGGATAAAATTACATCCTTGGTAGATTAAACCAAAAAGTTGAATGGAATTGACAACCAATTCTTTTGATTCAACGTCTATTGGGTCCATCCGACTATTTTATTCATTATCAACCATTAGCAAAAAAACTAAAAATGCTTAAAACAATAGCACTTTCCTTTACCATAGCCTTCCTAAGTCAACAGCTTTCTGCACAAGACATAACACGCATTCTATTTATTGGGAACAGCTATACCTATGTCAATGATTTACCGGCCATTCTTTATTCCATGGCAGCGTCTACTGGCGATTCGTTGTATTATGAAAGCAACCTTCCCGGTGGCTCTTCCTTGCAGGGTCATGTGTCAAATTCCACTTCTTTAGCAAAAATTAAAAAGGGAAATTGGGATTTTGTGGTCTTACAAGATCAAAGTCAGAAACCTTCATTTCCAGAAAACCTGGTAGAAAAGAATGTTTATCCCTATGCCAAGCAGCTTGACTCCATAATCAATGCGCATAATTCGTGTGCTGAAACCATCTTCTACATGACCTGGGGAAGAAAAAATGGGGACGCCAGCAATTGCAACTTCTATCCTCCATTATGTACGTATGAAGGTATGGACAGCCTGCTCAATCTACGCTATCAAACCATGGCCACACAAAATCATGCCCTCGTGTCTCCTGTAGGACAGCTCTGGAATTATTTAAGAAAAAATCATCCTGGTTTAGAATTGTACGATGCCGATGAAAGTCATCCTTCACGCATTGGGTCCTATGCTGCAGCTTGTGCGTTCTATGTGAGTGTATACCATAAAGACCCAGAAAACATCACCTACCATTTTAACCTTGACCCTTCGGTTACGTCTATCATCAAGAGCGCCGCAAAAACAGTGGTTTATGATCAATACAATTCTTGGAGAAAATTTTTCCCAACAAAGGCCTCGTTTAGCATTGATACCACCCAAGGGAACACGGTAACATTTTCAAACACCTCACTTTCTGCAAAAACCTACCAATGGGATTTTGGTGATGGCTCGGCAGTAGAAACATCCATGAGCCCAAGTCATACCTACGCACAGCCCGGCACCTATACTGTGCAGCTCATTGCGGGAGATTGTCCGTATTATGACACGAGCAGCAAATTAGTAAACATCATAGCAACAGGTATAAATTCAATCGGAGGTCCACACCTGAAAATCTATCCCAACCCAGCTCAAAGGGAAATCACACTATCTATAAACGGAATGAACACGGGTATTGAGCAAATTGAAATTTTTAATGCACAAGGCAGGCGTGTTCTTCAGCTCCAATTGAATGCCACTGAATTCAATGAAAAACTCGCTATCGAAGATTTTCAAAACGGCGTTTATTTCGTGCGCGTTCAAACAAAAAACAAAGCCATCACCTCCAAATTCATTGTTCAACAATGAGGCATATTTAGCAAGAGTCCGTTTAGAAACATTGATAAAAAGTCACCTTTCATTTGGTTGGTGACTTTTTTCATACAAAAATGGCCAGCTCCCCGAAAGGAACCAACCATTAGCTCGATCTGCTCAAATAATTATTTCACAATAAAATCACCCTGCATCTGACCATAATGTCCTGGGAAGGTGCAAAGGTATTTATACGTTCCTGGGGCTGGTGCGTCAAATTCGATGGTTTCACTTTCGCCTGGCCCTAAAATTTTTGTGTAGATGATGGGATCTGCATAGCGATCTGATGGCTGATAACCATTGTCTTTTGCTGCAATTGCTGCGGTAGCATAGGCCACTAAATCCACCCCTTGATCGAGTAAGGTCCAGTTATGTCCCATTGACTCAACAGGCATCGTTCCTACGTTTTTAAAGGTAAGTCTCACCTTTGTTCCTGCCTTTACTTCAATCAGGGTTTTATCAAATTGCATTTGGTCATTTCCCTCAATCGTTACTTCTACGATTTCCTTTTCGGGTGCTGCTGCTGGTTCCTCTTGAGCTGGAGCTTCTGGGGCCTTTTCTTCAGTTTTGCTTTCGCCACCACCTCCGCAAGACGCGAGAAATAGTGTACCAATGGCGAGGGTTAAAATTTGCTTTTTCATATTGAATATTTGATTAATTTGATGCTGATAATGATTGAACAAAACTAGGCAATTCACCTGTCAAAGAACCCAAAAACGCTTCGATGGATGCAATTTCTTCTGGCGTAAATGTTTGTCCTAATTGGGTTTGCCCCATAATTTCAATCGCCTTGGATAATTCGGCCACTGATCCATCATGGAAATAAGGACCTGTTTTCTCACTATTCCTCAAGGATGGAACCTTAAAGAAGAATTCATCGCCTTCATTGGCCGTTACCTCCACACGTCCTCGATCATGGTCTTTTGACTTGGTATATTCCCAGTACGGCCCCTTCACCAATCCGAATTTTTGATACAAACCGCCACCCAAGCCAGGACCATTATGGCAGGATATACAGGCCTTATTGATGAATAAGTCCAGCCCCTCTTTTTGGGTTGGAGTTAGCGCCGTCAAATCTCCTGCGAGATATGAATCGAACGGTGCTGGCGTTTGCAAACACGTTTCAAAAGCCGCTATTGCCGAAGCGATATTATGGAAGTTAATTGGGTCTGTTTCATTGGGGAACGCCAATTCGAAAATGGGGGCATAATCTGGAATCCCCTTAATTCTTTGCACTGCCGCATGTTCATCGGCTAGTCCCATTTCAATTGGATTCAAAATTGGACCCTTCGCCTGTTCTGTAAGGTTTTCGGCTCTTCCATCCCAAAACTGAGCGATATGAAAGCTTGAGTTATAAACAGTCGGACTATTTCTTGCTCCATTTTTTCCCTCATGACCTGGAGAGGTTGGCAAATTATCGACGCCATATTTAGAGAGCATATGACAGGAATTGCAACTCAGCTGATTGTTATAGCTCAATGCCGTTTCGAGGTAGAGTTTTTTTCCTAAAACAGCTATTGGTGAACTAGGATCACCTGGAGTTGGCATTGGAGAAAAAATTGCTGCCGCTGTTTTCTGTCGAGCAATATCGATGGAGTCGACAACAGATTCATCTGCCCTAGATTCGTTTACCGACGGGTCACCACAGGCTAAAATTCCAAAGGAAAATAAGGCTATCGCAAATAGCACAAATAGCGTATTGACTTTTTTCATGTTCGTATGTAGAAATAAACCACCAAACTCGGAACTTGTTAGCGAAAATTCAAATTTCACCAAATTCTTTGACTCAGGATGTGACTTATATCACCTTAATGGAAACTTAGACGCCAAAAATGCCCTATATAAAGCGCTTCAATGCTTCAAGTAAAAAGGGAGGAATAGGCGATTTGCTCTGTTGTTGAAAATCATAGACAACAATCACGTCCTATACAGTGGCTACCCGCTCATGACCCGTATTAAAAAATTTGACGATGGATGCAAAAACTACTTCGGCCAATATTTGCCGCAAGGGATTCAATGATCACCGCGCTTGGAAAGTGCAGGGGCTTCTATAAGTTATAGGAGGTTTTCGCTAAAATCGGACCTACTCCAGTTTCTTTATGGTGGGAATTCAAACCCGCAAACTTCCAAAAATTTGCCTGCGGAGCCTAAATATGTTTAAAATAAGAGACATTGATAATATGGCCATACAAATCCATTTTGCTCCAATCTAAACGAATTATAAATCGGCTTACTCAAATATTCATGCTTGCAATACTTAGCGTCGAATCATACCTCTTTTTTCCAATTCAGCTTAACCCGCGTATCTAAGCCCGACATCAGCTCTGAAATAATTTTATATCGCGGAAATTGATCCAAAACAATCTTGATAAACACGGTAATCGGAATGGACAATATCAGTCCAGGAACTCCCCAAATAAAGCCCCAGAACATGAGCATAACAAGAATCACTATGATATTTATTGAGAATGTCTTCCCCATAAACACCGGCTCCAAAACGGCTCCCATCACCACTTGTACGGCCGTGATGCTAAGAATAAATAGCAAGAGCGTTCCAGAAGGATCCACTTCTATAAATGCAAAAAGAGACAAGAGTAAGACCGATATAATAGAACCAATCATTTGCACAAAATTTATAGAAAAGGCGAATAAACCCCAGAATATCGGAAAGCTTATATCGAAGAACAAACAAGCCAAACTAAATCCGAGCCCGGTAAGTGCGCTGATTAAAAATTTTACTTTGACAAAAGTCAGGATGTCTTTTTCAATTTTTCGAAAGTTCTTCACCGATGCATATCTCACCTTAAAGAGAGTGCTATTTAGAAGCTTTTCAATATTTAAAGAATCGGCCAACAAAAGCACAACAAAGAAGGTAGTCATCAATACCATCGACACCGTATCACTGATAAAATCAAGTGTAGGTCCTATCTTTCCAAGTATAGAATTGTTTTGAAAATAGTGAGCCAAGACACTTTCTCCATTTAGTCTGCTGACCCCTAAAAATTCTTCTATTGCTTCAATTAAACCCGATACTTTCATTTCTGCCTTTTCAATGAACCCATTGTCTGCAGACATAATTTCTTGACTTGAAAGTTGAATCATCGCCGCAGCTAATCGAAAAACAACCATCAAAATCATTACTACCAAAAGTATTGATACCGGTTTGGGAACTTTCTTCTTACTCAACCAACGCAATAGTGGAAGAAACAGGAGGGCAATAAACATGGCCATGACCAGGGGAACAAAAATAAATGCCAGTACCTTCAAAAGATAAAATCCAAGAGGAATGACGAGCATAAGTAGAAGTAAATTTGTTGTTCGAGCTTCTCTAAGGTTCATATTTTATGCGGCTGCAAAATTTCTGCAATTTACCTAAACTAATTCATCCGAAACATCATAAACTAGTCCAACCCTGACTTAAAAAAATCACCATCCGTTGAAGTGCTCAATTACGACGTTAAGCAGTACAGTTTTTAGTTCCATGAGGGAGGCTCCACTTAGTATCATCGCTTGAGCTAAGCGCTGAAACCTTGTGATAAAGTTGTCCAATTATCGCTCAAATTTAATAAGGAGCAATGCATAAAACTTTTGGAGATTCAGCGCTTAATTGGATTTTTCAAAAGAATAAGTGTTATTTTTACACTTTCTATTTTTTGCTCTATGAAAAGAAGATTTACTAAGTTCCTTTTGGGTTCGCTATTTTCAATCTTAAGCGGATTCATGCATAGCAGTTCTGCTCAAGTGACGATGAACCCGCCATTTGCTACCGAATCGGACAATAATGTAGTGCTCACCTATGACGCATCTTTAGGAAACTCTGGCTTACTTGGCGAATCAACCATCTATGCCCATACTGGAGTGATTACAGACAAAAGCACGAGCAGTAGCGATTGGAAGTATGTGGTTGCCAATTGGACGACTAACCTCCCAAAGGCTTTGCTTACACGCATCGGGTCGAGCAATCAATACACCTTAAATATCGGAAATATTCGCAGCTATTATAATGTGCCTTCTGGCGAAACTATTCTCAAAATTGCTTTGGTTTTCAGAAACGCGGATGGATCAAAAACTGGCAAGACATCATCAGGTGGAGATATTTTTATTGACATCAACCAAGGTGGATTTGACGTAAAAATAAATAAGCCAAGTAGAGGGAGTTTCTTCAGCGCTGCTACATCTATCGCTATTATAGCTGACGCCTCCGAAGCTTCAGACCTTACACTTTACGCCAATGGACAATCCATCGCCACAAACCCAAATGCTACCAGCGTATCTTATACCGGGCCTGCTGGAAACCTCGGAACCGGAAGAATTAATTTGGTAGCAAAAGCATCCAAAGGCGGCGTTGACACATATGACAGTAGCTATTTTGTGATCAACCCAGCAGTATCTGTAGCCGCCGCACCTGCGAATACCCAAGACGGTATTAACTATATAGATGAGTCGACTGTAACCCTGCAATTATTCGCTCCGAACAAAGACTATGTTTATGTGATTGGCGATTTTACCAATTGGGAATATGACCCGGCCTATCAAATGAAACGCACCCCAGATGGCGACCGCTATTGGTTAACCATTACTGGCCTCACAAAAAATGTCGAGTATGGATTTCAATATTCTATAGATGATATTCAGATGAAAGTGGCCGATGTCTATGCCGATAAATATTTGGACCCATGGAATGACAAATGGATTGATGCGAGCACCTACCCGAATTTAAAACCTTATCCCCAAGACCTCACAACCGAAGTGGTTTCCGTATTGGAAACCGGACAAGCTGACTATACCTGGCAATACAGCGACAATTTCGTTCGGCCGAAAAATGATCATTTGGTTATTTATGAAGTATTGGTTCGCGACTTTATAGGGAAACATGATTTCAAAACCTTAAAAGACACCATCTCTTATTTCAAGCGCATCGGAATTAATTGCGTGCAACTTATGCCCATCATGGAATTTGAAGGCAATGAAAGCTGGGGCTATAATCCGGCATTCTATTTTGCTGTAGACAAGTACTACGGACATAAAGACGACTTCAAAGCCTTTGTTGATGAGTGCCATAAAAACGGAATTGCAGTCGTACTTGACATCGCTTTAAATCATTCCTTTGGATCGAGTCCACAGGTGCGCATGTATTTCGACCCCACTAAAGGGCAATATGGACAGCCTACTCCAGAAAACCCTTGGTTCAATGAAACCGACCGTCACCCATATGGTGTGGGTTTTGACTATAACCATGAAGCCCAACCCACCAAAGACTTTGTTGACCGCATTGTAAAATATTGGCTAACCGAATATCATGTTGATGGATACCGGTTTGATTTATCGAAAGGCTTTACACAAAAGAACTCCGCAGGGAATATTGCTCTTTGGAGTGCCTACGATCAAACACGGATAGATCTACTGAATCGCATGCGCAATGAAGTAATCAAATACGACCCCACCGCTTACCTCATTCTTGAACATCTATCGGATAATTCTGAAGAAGTGGCATTGGCTAATGCTGGATTTATGATGTGGGGCATTATGACCCACAACTATGCTGAGGCCACCATGGGATATAATAATGGAAAAGCAGATTTAAGCTGGGGTAATTATAAAACTCGGGGGTATAATTTCCCAAACTTGGTGACCTATGCCGAGAGCCATGATGAGGAACGCATTATGTATACCACCTTGCAATATGGAAATAGCAATGGCGGATATTCTACCAAAACTCTCACGAATGCGCTACCAAGAATTGCAGCATACCACGCATTTTTAATTCCACTTAAGGGCCCTAAAATGATATGGCAAGGTGCTGAACTGGGTTATGATGTATCCATAGAAACAAATGGTAGAACTGGCAATAAACCCTTTAAATGGGAATATTTAAATCAGCCAGCTCGAGTGCAAACGATGAATGAATTCGGCATGATTAACCGACTCAAGCAGCATGTATCCTTTGAGTCAGACAATTATACCTACGATGTCGATGGAACTGGTAAAATTTTCAAAGTTTTCCATGACAGTATGAATACGGTAATCGTAGGGAATTTCGATGTGGTTGATTTGAATCTTACACCCACCTTCCCGAGTACCGGCTGGTGGTATAACTATATTAGCGGCGATTCGATGGAAGTAACGGATATAAATCAGGTACTTAATCTGAAACCTGGCCAATACTTTATCTATACAGATCGGAAATTCACACCAAGCGCTCAAGGACCAAGCTCTATCGGACAAGCTCCTAATCAAGATTTACCGAGCGTGTTCCCAAATCCAACCCACGACCATTTATATATCACCACCAAATCTGAAGCTTTAACGGCCCTTTCAGTTTATTCGGCAGAAGGTAGATTGCTTGTAAATAAAGAATTTAATGGATTACAAAACCAAGAACAACTCACTATTCAAGGGCTGACTCCCGGTATGTATTTGCTAAAAATTCAAACGACTTCAGGATTTTATTTGCAAAAAGTAATCGTTCAATAATAGCTTAACGAACACTCCTGATACCAGCACCGGCTAAGTTAGTCGGTGCTTTTTTTGTTTTCATGCAGAAAGTTTTTTGCGCAAAATCTCAAACTATTTAGGCTAAGTGTATTTCATACAATAACTTCTTTTTCTATATTCGAATAGATTAGGTAAAACCAAACCTTATGCTAAAACCAAAAAACAGGATTAGGCTGACCGGACTCTTTTTTGTCCTATTCAGTATGAGTTATTGGAATGGTCTCCGTGCTCAAAACATTTATGATCAAGAGCCAGTTAAAGTGGTCGGACAAACAAACGGATACTCCACAAGCAGCCAATATGCGAGCAGCTTCCGAAGGCTTTCAATTTCAGCTGGCACTCCGTTGGATGGTAGAGGTCAATGGGCTCAAACCTATTCTTGCTTTTCTACCAATGCCGACTTTACGCCAAACTTCATGACTGGAGGAAGTGGAAAAGGCTTCTTATTCATTTCTGGTCCTGCGAACAATGCCTTTCAAAATAAATGGGTTTTTTCAGGCAATGGAGTGGCCGCATTGGATAGTCTCAACGATATCACTGCCTATAATTCAGGTAACGATATGGGCCTAAACATGACTGATTCAGGCTACTATACTTTCGTCTTCAACGATGTAGGCTATACGGCGAATAAGGCCCAATTCTATGTAGGCCGCACCAATAACATGCCTGTTAATCTCAGTCAGGCTAGCTATAGTATCAATGCCTCAAACCAAGGAAAGGTGAGAATTAAAACTTCTGCTTCTCCATCATCAAATGAAAAGGTTTATGTACGGTATACGCTAAATGGAAGTTTCGTAGAAACCAATACCAGCTATATCCTTGCTGCTTCTTCCGTGAGTGGCGACACCCTATATGAAGCCACTATACCCAGCTATCCTGCTGGTTCAGTCATTAGCTATTATTATTTCAGTTCTACCATGAGTTTGTCTGCCTTACAAGCTGCTAGCGAACAAGGTCGCAGCTTAGGAGCCTTGCGCTACGACGACAATTCGGGTGCAAACTATGCGTATACACTCGCCAAAAAATTTGCCGTCGACTTTTCAGTAGATCCTAAAAACACCTGTTATGGTGCAATCGATTCGATTACGGTTTATGCGGCTTCACCGGTTTTCGGAAATGCAAGCACTAAACTTACTCTTCCAGCCACCAGCAATAACCCAACCGCCACCCTATTCCTGGATTCAGGGGTTTTAGTGACGTATAAATTTAGACTTCATCTCAATGGCAAGACCATTTGGGAAGAGGATTTCTCTAGTACTTCTGGCATGAGGGAATTTGTGCCACATGGCGACTCCACCTTCCCCTATCTCTGCTGGAATCAAACCAGTGTTTGCGGGACCAAATTGAATCCTACTTCCATTTATTTTGTCACTTATTTAGGCTATGCTGGAGCAGATACCACCGGTAAGCTTTATGTGATGGGCAACTTCAATTACCCGAGTTGGCAAGAAGGTGCAATTCGCATGACTCCTTTGCCAGGCTATAATGGATACTATTATACATTGGCTACAGCGGTTTGTCCGGAAACCTTCGATTATAAATTTGTGAATGGCGACTCTTCTTTAAACAACAGTCCGGAGACCTTTCCCGATGCCACACAAAGAAACTGCACGGTATCGAATGGACTTGGGGGCTATAACAGAACACATACCCGCACGGGTCAATTTATAGAGCAGATAAATTTCATTTTTGACTCTTGCTCTGCGGTACCACAGTGGCAAATTTCCGACTCCCTCATCTGTCTCGGTGGCAAATCGACAATTATCATGCATCATTCAGAATTATGGGAAGGAAGCAATAACCTCGGTCAAGACAGCGTTTTTGTGAGTCCGAGTAAAACCACCACCTATCAGGTCAAGGATTTTGCGGGGAATCAAATTTCCCAGTTCACAGTTCAGGTGATTGATTCCTTGAACGTAAAAATTCTAAGTACTGCTCCAGAATTATGTGGAAGCATGGGAAGCTTGAACTTAAACGCCACGCCAAATAACAATTGGACGTATTCTTGGAAAAATTCAGGCCAAACGACTGGAAAGACCGGAGACAGCATCCAAATCAACCAAAGTGGCTGGTGGACAGTTAAGGCAAGCAATCAGAATGCTTGTTTTAGTTATGATTCGATTCAAGTCGACCGAATGACACTCACCATGAGCAGTGATACGCAGATTCAATGTGGCTCGAATGCCGCTTTGAGAGCTAATGTAACGAGTAAAAATTCGGTTACATACTCGTGGAGCCCTTCGGCTGGACTGAATTTCAATACCATTGCCAATCCATTAGCCAGACCTCATACCTCACAGTACTATTCGGTAACTGCCACAAGCGGCACCTGTTCTCTGACAGACAGTGTTAACGTTCAAGTGAGCACCAATTTACAACTGGCTTTTTCCGCCAATCAAACGACCGACAATACCCCGCCCTTTGATTTTGTATTCACCAATTCAACTCCACAACGCAGCAACTACCAATTCACTTGGCATTGGGGCGATGGCAATGTTTCCGCGAACAATGCAGCAACGGTCAATAAAAACTACCTGTTTAATGGCAGCTATTCCGTGAGTTTAATCGCTAAAGATTCTAATGCTTGTATCGACACCCTCAGTAAAGTCAATTATATCACCACCTCTGGGGGAGCGGACCCAAGCGATATCTATATCTTCAATGTAAGCCCACAAAGCTTCTGCGGAGAAAAGGTTGTTTCCTTCTTCTTTACTATCAAAGACAGCTTCCCAGCCAATACCCTCTTCCATTTATGGATGTCGGATATATACGGTTCAAACCTTTATAAGCTACAACTAGACAGCTTCCAATTGAATACGAATACTGGAAGCATCCAGGTTTTGGTTCCTGCAGTAAGTGTTGGCGGTGCTTACCTGATTCATCTCGACTACGATACGCTGGTGAGTAATATGTTAGCCTTGGATTTAGGTCCAACGGTGCAGCTCTCAAATATCAGCGGACCTAGCAGTATCAACCGACTGGAAAAAGGGAGCTATAAAGTAACGACCAGCTATGGAGGTCCGTTTTCATGGACCGTAAATGGAGGCACGATTCAAAGCGGACAAGGTAGTGACAGCATTGTTGTTGAATGGACAACACTCGGCAATGGCAGTGTAGATGTGCATGTAAATGAGACCTGTTCTGATACCCAATCCATAAGTGTGGCGGTATTGAATGTGGGGATAGACGGACCTGGAACGAATGATTTACTTATTTATCCGAATCCATCAAATGGCACATTACACTTTGAGAGTCAAATAAGCTTTAATGAAATTCAGATTGAAGTATGCGCTATAGATGGCAAAATACTCTTCACCAAGAATATCAATCCAACCGACACATCAATTTCGCTCGACTTACTTCCAGGCATTTACTTCATTAAATGGCAGCGTGATGCCAATGACCAAGGAATCACAAAACTTCAAATTCATTCTGGCACTTATTAAACATGGATATGAAAAACATTCTCCTCCAAGGGAAACGAAATTCTTTTCTTTTCGTAGCTTCATTTATTTCACTTTTGACCTCGGCACAATTCAGCACGGTAACCTTAGATTCAGATATAGGAACAGATGAATATGGGACCTCAAATGCCAACAATTACACCTCTGGCACCCCAACGTGGTATATGACTTGGGATGATACCTATCTCTATATTTCTATCCAAAACGCAAATGAAACGGAGGCAGGAATTGTTTATCTCGATTTGACGCCTGCAACTCCAGTTAATGGATCAACCGGGGCAACTGGCGGCAGTACCAGTGGAGATAGCTATGATGGACTTGGGGCTCCAAATTTACCATTTAGCGCAAACACGGTGCTTTATTTCAAGAATAATTACCGCGAAATAAAACGATACAATGGCTCAACATGGTCTACCGTAACATCAGGAAATGGAGGCTTTGGAGGTGGATCGGATGACTATTCTGATGGCTACTATTCTTCTAATACCAGAGGAAATGGCGCTGGGTCAGACGATGATCGAGAATTAAAAATTAGCTGGTGCACCTTAACTGGGGGCTCTTCTTCTTGCCGACCAAGCTCTTTCAATTGGCTTGGCTATATCGCCTATTCAAATGGCTTATATGGTCAGGTCCCAATCGAAAATCCATCTGGAAGCTATTCTGGAGGAACTGTCTTAGCAGAATTGCGCTATTTCACTATTGAGAGTACAAGCAATAGCTCATCAACCAATCCACTAAGTCTAAATTCCTATACGCATCCCGATGCAGACAATAGTTCGTTTGGTTCGATTAGCGTTTATGACTTCACCATGAATCAAAATAGCCGCACAATTACAAGAAGCTCTGGCGATTGGACTATTTCTGGTGATTTAAGAATCGACAATGGAACGATATCGTTTGGCACAACAAGTGACGCTTGCACCGTGTCTGGGAATTTAACGAATTCAGGAACCTTGACTTTATCGAGCACGTCTGGCGGTGATATTACCCTTCAAGGAAACCTTACGGACAATGGCACCTTTAACTCAAATAACCGGGCCATATTTTTTACTGGGACGAATACCCAATCCATACAAGGAAGCGGAACATTTGACATTGCCTATGTTCGAATAAATAAAACCTCAGGGAGCGTCGTTTTAAATTCGAATCTGGTATGTGCTGGCCCAAATGGAGGCAATTGTATGGAACTAAATTCCACCACAAGTATCCTCGATTTAAATGGCTATACACTTACCCTTGGTCAAACAACTGGCACCACATCCGCAACCTATAATGATGGTGTAGCTACTCCTGGTTTCCTAAAAGGTTCATCAACCTCTATTCTAAATATTCTTGGAACTGGCACTTTTGGAGATATCCAATTCGATCAAAGCTCAAGTGGCAGTACAAACTTGCTTCAGAATTTAACTTTTAACCGCAGTTCGGCAACCATTGGATTAGCGAATGAATTGCAAATAATCGGCACTGTAACCCATACAGATGGCACGCTTGAAACCAATAATAACCTCAAACTAATTGCCTCGGGCTCTACTACTTACGGACAAATTGCCGGAACAGGTACAGGAAACATTTCTGAAGCAGTATCCATGCAAATGATTATTCCAGGAAGCACAGGAGGATGGAGAAATTTCAGCGTTCCTTTTGATACCATCACTCCAGGTCAACTTGGAAATCAAATCAAGCTTGCCATGAGCAATAGCACCAGCATTAATGGGGATTTCTATGATCAGAATCTCTTCTCCTGGACTGAAAATGGCGCATCGTGGACAGCAATAAGCAATTCATCTAGCAACCTGTATGGATCTGGTTTAAACCTCTATGTATTCGATCCATCAGCCACCACTATTACCTTGGCAGGAAACTATAGCTCGTCCACAAAAAACTACGGAAATCTAACCAATAGCGCTTCTGGAACGGCCTCCAAAGATGGCTGGCATCTATTGGCAAATCCCTATCCTTCTGGAATCGATTGGAATGCCACAACCAAGCAATCCGGCATGAATGGCAATTATGCAGTGTATAGCGTAGCCGATGGAACTTACCGCCCGTGGAATGGGACTACAGGATCGGCGGGACAATATATTCCACCCATGCATGCTTTTTGGGTGAAAGTGAATTCCACACTTTCGAGCGATTTTGAGATAAGTACTGGAAACCGTGTGACCAATACAGTCAACCATTTTCAAAAAGGAAATACCCTAGCGAATAATATTGTAGTAGACGTGAAGTCACCGTTCAATACCTATAAAGATCAAGTGATTCTCTATTCAGAACCGCAATTAGACCCGATGCATCGTGCGAATGCGCAAAAACTGCTTGGACTCAATGAGGCACCGAATATTTGGATAGTATTCAATGCAAATAAACAAAGCATACTTCCTCTCGCAGAAACTGAGTTAGACCAAATACTTCCGCTGGGTTTCAAATGTTCTTTAGATGGAAGTTATACGTTTAATTTCAGCGTTGAAAATTTAGGAATTGAACAAGGAGCTTGGCTTGAAGACCGTCAGGAAAAGGTATGGCATAATATGGAAAAAGGCGATTATTCCTTTTCTCATAAGGCCAACGACCCAATGGAAGGAAGATTCTTTATCCACTATAAAAATGAGATGACCGCCATCAATGAAACCGCGATCAATTCAGTGAATTACTGGGTGGGCCAAAATGAAAACGATCTAATCGTATCCGTGGATGAAGCAGTCACTCTGGTTCTATATGACTTGAGCGGCAGAAAACTGCTTCAACAAAAACTGGAAACCGGAATTCATGCAATTCCGGCTACGAAATGGAATGGATTTATTTTAGTAGAACTAACGGGTGAAACAGGAATGAAGACCTTTAAGATAATCCGCTAGGCTATTGTATGACGATACGTTCGATGCCGATACGTTTTCCTTCCATTCGAAGTTCAACCCAATAGTGACCCGGTGCAAAATTGATTTGCAATTCTTGTTCTGAGGTGGCGTAAAACTTTCTTCGAACAACAAATTGAGCTTGGGCCGTGTAAAACAAAATTTCATCGAAACCCGTTTCGAATTGAATATGGATTTTTCCGGCACTTGGGATGGGGTAAACTTGGATTGTATTCTCCGGAATTTCATCCATCCCCAAGCGCTCTCCTTGAACGATGGAAAGCATTAAGGAAGGTTCTATATTTTCAGAATAGATGCGTATTTCATCCAGTGCCCCGTGAAGCATTTGTCCCGAATCGAGGTTTGCACCATAATGGATGATATTGCCTTGGTGACAAATCACTCCTGGCACGGGAAATTCAGTATTGAATATAACATCCATATACAAGTACACCGAATCCTTGGAACGAATAACGGCGAGATGATGCCAATTATTGGTGGTCATTCTTCCTGCCATTTGTACGATACTGTCTCCATCACCAAAAGGAATCTGGTAGCGCATGATAACCGAATCTTGGCCTTTAGAAAATAGCCGCAGAGAATGTCGACACTGAGCATCTCCCGTTTCAAAAACCGTCATCCCTAGGCTATCCGGACGCCCATTCAACTTCACCCATTGCATATAAGTAAAGGTGGGAACTTGCGTATGGTTGGTAGGGACCGCTAAAAAATTTGTTGAATCAACCAAAGCAAATGCACGGTCTGCATTACCGTTACGATCAAATCCTAATCCTGAATTACCACTTTGACCATTATTATTCCAGCCGCTCCAGTCGTTATAGTTTCCATAGAAAGGAATATAAACTTTGATGCTATCGAGGTGCAAGGGTTTTGCTTCTGCTTGAAGAAAAAACACTCCTATCCATAACAAGAAAAAGAAACGACGTTTGTTCATAATAGAAAGATGACGGCTTTTTATGGTCTCTCCGCTGCAAAGATGTCGCTTTATTAACGCTTGGCCAATTGAATGGTTCATTGATGAAAGCTAACTACCCCAATTTCAACCTCTTGTCCTAAAAAAAGTACCGTTCGTCAAAACAAATCGTCATGGTGCTTCGAGTGGAGGTAGAATCGAGTCT
>Ga0100378_1001631_pt1 | contig 23202 bp, 27 predicted proteins | sample CryGeymeta201502_FD_81535 | JGI IMG/M metagenome (GOLD analysis project Ga0100378, IMG submission 81535) | Groundwater microbial communities from Crystal Geyser aquifers in Utah, USA - Crystal Geyser metaG 2015-02 | ecosystem: Environmental > Aquatic > Deep subsurface > Groundwater | place: USA... | reverse complement strand
GCAAATCTCGAGCTCGCTGCCTCATGAGAGATTTTTCCATGCCCTCTCCCCATCCCTCTCCCGAAAAAAGCGAGGAGCACTGCTCATACTCCGCGTCGGGAGAGGGGGTATCCGTGCCACATTGAGCTCGATACCCCAATCAAATTCTTAAGATAGTTTACGAAAAAATAACTTTAAATGCGCCAAAAGACCCCTAAATTACTGAGATTTTTTTATAAGCGGGAATTGCTGATGGATGGTTTGGTTGCGCTGAAGGAATTAAATGCCAAGCCAATTGCACAAACGACCGTTTGCGCAACAAAATTAGCTGTACCGCAGTTCAAGGGCTTGCTTATTGCGAAAAGGTATTGCAAAAAATATTGTTTATTGATGCCTCATTCCCGTGAGTTAAAGTTGACATATGTCAACGTTGTGCTAGAATTAAAATAAAGACGTGGAGTTATGGTGAGGCCGAAGCATCCTAATAAAATAATTGAGCAAGCTATAAAATATGCCGAATCAAAAGGGTGGCGATATCAACCATCAGGGCAATCTGCTCATGCGTGGGGACGCTTGCTTTGTTCGTTTAAAGATAGAGAAGGCCACGCTATGAGTGTGTGGTCGACACCCAAAAGTCCTGAGAATCATGCTCGACAAATTAAACGAAACGTTGATGCTTGTGAGCATCAAGGAGATGAAAGTGAATAGCATATATCAATTTACCTTAGTTCTTGATGGTGTTGATGAAAAAACACCTGGTTTAGAAGATGCCTTGTTTGAAGCGGGGTGTGATGACGCTTTAATTAATTATAAGAATGGGGTTGTCTACCTTGATTTTGATAGGGAGGGTGTGGCCCTTGAGTCGACTATTATATCAGCCATAAAAGATATTGAATCGGCAGATATTGGTGCGTTAATTGTCAGTGTTGCTCCGGAGCATTTGGTAAGTTTATCTGATATTGCCGATCGTGTATCGATAACAAGGCAAGCGGTTTCTCTTTTAATGCAAGGCGCACGGGGTCCGGGAAACTTCCCTAAACCTGTGTTGAAGATATCTAACAAGAGCCCATTGTGGCGCTGGAGCGCAGTTGCGGAATGGTTTTATAAGCAGGGAAAAATCAGAGATCATGGTGTGATTGACTCGGCTAATGTTGTTGAAGATATTAATGTGGCACTTGAATTAAGGAATAAAAAATCGTTTGCACATAAGAGAAAAATACTCGGTGAACTTAAGAAGATTCGGGTTGCTTGACGATAAATTAGAATTCCATAATGGTGATATTGACAGTTATCACCTTTAAAGAACACGCTGGAGTCGAAAATTCAATTTGTTGCGTAATCCACTTGAGTAATCAAGGTTTATCTTATATAAATCACGCCTCAATTCTTCGAGGGATTTTTTAGCAACACCAAGATAAGGATCTTTGTTGTTCGCTGTATTAAGTAATGTATATTTGCTTGAAGTATAATCAATGTAAGCTTTAATTTGTTTAATTGAGTTTGAATCACGTAGTTGTTTGTAACCCATCTTGGTGATACCAAAAAACATATCATCTAAATCTGATCTATTGTATTTTTTTAGCATGGTAATCATAGAAGGCACATAAATTAGTTCTAAAGCTTGAGATTTAAGTGCTAAATTGTGCTTTAAACCCAATAATAAATGCGCTTCTATTCCTTTGCATTGCATATCAATTTGACGGATATTGGCGAGTATTTCATTGCGATACGTGGTTTTTTTGTTCGTTTTTCATGTTGCTTTGATAGTGAATCATTAATCCTTGAATGATCTTTGTTTTTAATTCGTCAACGTCTATTTCGGCATGCATTTTTAAAAATCTTGGTATTACATCTTCTTCATTAGACATGGCAAGCCTATCAATAAATATTCCTCGCTTGATATTATTGACATTTTCATCATTAGCAAATCGCCACTCAGCCTCAAGGTGAGTAGGTGTTTCTTGGTTTAATGGAATATCAGCTATACTCACAAATTCTTCATACGGCATTGTATTAAGCTCATCTGACGTAAGTGTTTCAAATTGACGTTCTGATTCTAAAATCATTGGCGGATTAAGACCGGAAGCATGAGTAGAGGATAATGATTCATTATTGACATAAGGAAATGCATAAAAAATTTTTCTAGGTAACATAATTATACCTTGCATCAACTGATAATATCCTGCGCTAAAAAAGCTCCAGGCAACCATCGTATCGCAGCGCCATACCCCGCATTTGTATATTTGGCCTGTTCGAGGATTTCCTTCTCCTATCGTATAAGCTGTGGAGTCAGTATACGTTGGGCACCACCATCTTTGATGGTTTGCTTCGATAAGAGCTGCACTTGTTCCATGCGAATAATCCCCAATACCGTATCTACTACCCCAATAAGGAGATATTGCTTTAAAGAAAAAAATGTCGTTTATTTGTATTACAGGCTGTTTTTTCAAAGCTTCAATAACGACCCAAGTTGTCTCCTGTAGCTATTCCGACGTGACCTAGAGGACCTAGCCCAATATAATTTAAGTCTCTACCTAAGATATCTCCTGGATAAGCTGGTTTTGCATTTGCACCGTTAAAAGAAAGAACACTTAAAGCGGTGGCGATTATAATACGCTTTGTTTTTATCTTAGTCATTTAATGCTCAAATCCATGTTAATGATTTTATTTTTTAAGTAATTTTTGGAGCAAACAAAAAAATAAATAAATAAGCATGGATGCACTAATAAAGAAATGGAAGAACTCAATGTGTAAACCATGAAGTAAGGATATATATCTTGGAATTATACTTTGAGGAACGAAAGACTCTATTGTAATAATGACAGCAATTAAACAAATAAAAAGGACTGTTTGTTTTTTATGATGTTCTAGGATAAGTGAAATAAGTGAAAAAACACAAGCATAAAAAAATCCGATAATGGTTCCGATTACTATTCCTAAAGACCACCATCCTTGCACATCAGAATTATTGTACTTAAAACCAAGAGGAAGCATGAATGCCAAAGTAAATCCAAGTGTAATTAAAAATAAGTCTCTGCAAAACGCTTCTTTTCTTGTTATTTTGGTGTCATCAATGTTGATAACATTTGTGCTTTTTTCGGACCATAAAATAAGAATGGCGATTAAAGGAAATGAATAATATATACCCTCCATGGATGGAGCCGGTGAATGGGTTTCTAAAACGATTACCACAATTAAATATAGAGTGGCAAGTGCCCATGAATATATGTTGAGTCTTTTTATTGACACTTACTGTTCCTAAAAATATGTATCCATTGACGGCATCCTAATCTGATCTTTTGTTTTGGTCAAGAAAAAGTCATAAATTGCTTTGCGTTATTTTTTGACATTCTCCCTGCCCTAAAGAGACCAGGAAGATGTCAACGCATGGTTACGCCCTAACAGCTAGGTTTGTGAGCTGTTTTAATCTATCGGGGTGGACACTATAGTGGTACTGCATTACACAAATTATTTTTCACGCCTGCGGCGCGTTACAGCGAGGACATCGACTTAGTGAGAGCCACAAAAGGGGGCATTAAAGAAATCATTGATGGGTTGCGTGATTGCCTAGAACCATGGTTGGGACAACCAAAAACGCGACAGACCGGACAAAGCTTTAAATTGCTTTTTTATTTTTCTCCAGAAGTTTCATCGGCTATTAAGCAAAAAATTAAAATTGAAATCAATATTCACGAAAGTTTTGCTGTTTTAGAGCGCCTCAAAGCTCCATTTGCCGTTCAATCTCCGTGGTATTCTCGTGAGGTAAACGTGAATACTTTTCAACCATCGATCAACTCCCTCGTTAAATTAATCCCTCTGAAAAAGTAGCTGATCTATTTTTGCAGCACAAATAAAATCATTGTGTGATAAACCGTTTAAAGCATGCGTCATAAAATGCACATGACAGGTGTTATAGCCTAAATTAACATCGGGATGATGATTTTCTTGATGCGCGATCCAGGCAATTGCGTTCATAAAAGCCATGGTCTCGTGAAAATTATTAAATTCAAACTTACGATGAATGATGGTTGCATCTTCAGAAACTTGCCAAGCATCGTTCAGTTGTGGAAGCAGGGCGTTGATTTGTGCTTGATTCAGGGGCTCGCCGATACCTTCACAAGGCTCGCAATGTTTTTGATTTAAGTTGCTCATGCTGGGGTTTCCTTTAGGCATAGGGCCAATGTATTTAAAAAACGTGTGTTTTGCTCGAATGTTCCTATCGTAACACGGAGATGTTGTTCTAAACCATACGGGTTGAGCGGGCGGATAAGCACACCGCGTTTTTGTAAATTTTTATCAAGTGTTACCGCATTTTGGCCGCAATCAAACGTGATAAAATTACATGCGCTCGGCAAATAAGTTAAGCCTAAGTGATCAAGACCTTCTTGAACGTGTTTTAAGCCATCGGTGTTGAGCTGCACGGTTTGTCGTACAAAGGCTTGGTCGTCTAGAGCTGCCATGCCTGCGATTAAAGCGGTTTGACTAACACAAAACGGTAATTGTATGCGATATAACAGCGCAATAATATCGGGATGAGCAAGCGCATACCCAAGACGAAGTGCTGCAAGGCCATACGCTTTTGAAAACGTGCGTGTTATCACCAAGTTTGGATATTTTTCAAGCCATGTAGGGGCATCCAAACGTTGATGTTCGGGTAAGTATTCGTAATAGGCTTCATCAAGTACCAGCAGCGTACTTGCAGGAATATTATCTAACAAGCGCTTAATTTCAGAGAGGTTAATATACAAACCGGTTGGATTATTGGGATTTGCAATAAAAATAAGCGCTGTATTTTGAGAGCAAGCCTGAATGAAGTTATCTATATCGACATGCCACCCGTTATCTAAAGCCACTTTACGTATGGGAATACCCAGCGTATGGGCCTGGACTTCGTAGCTAATAAAAGCATAGTCATGGGTTAAAATATGTTTGTTGGTATGCAGCGCAAAGCACTCAAGTAGCATATGAAAAATAAAATCAGAGCCGTTGCTTAAAAACAGTGCTTTTTGATCGAGCTGCACATGCTTGGCGAGGTGTTTACGCAGAGGGTGGTCTTGGGTGATCGTATAGGTTGCAAGCCTATGTGGCGTGAGGGTTGAGAGTGCCTTGGGAACACACGGGCTGCATCCACGTGGATTTTCATTGCTGGCAAGTTTCATCACATCCGTTATTTTATGCTCACTCACGACAGCATCCGTTGCTTTACCCGGAACATAAGGATGGAGTCCACGTATTCCTGCGTGGGGAAGGGTATGAAAATCACAGGGCATGCTTATCGTCCTTGTCTTAGGCTATGGGGTACGCTCTGACTTTATCATACCTTGTTCGAGCGTGGTATTTACAGTACACTGGCAGCAATTTTTAGTTCCTTTTTTTTACTTATTTCCGGTCGAATAAACATGATCAAGTTACCTGTTATTGTTGGTATGGGCGGCATGAATGCTGCTGGACGAAGTTCTGGTTTTCATAGTTATAAGCGTCTTATCGCGGATGTATTATCAGAAGATACGATGCAAAGCACGTGGCTTGATTTAGGTCGACGGATGGGTATGTCGATAGAAGGCAAACCTACAGCAGAGCAAATCGAAATAATTAAACAAGGGACCTTGGTGAGGCGTATCGAACGTTTTGATCCAGATAATGTATTGTGTCATCAAAAAGCGATGCTTGATACCGTCGGTCCAGACAATACCGGAACCTTTGTGATTAAAAAGTCTCGACTGCCCGATCCATTGCCTGAGTCGTATCATGTTCAAGATCTTGATCAAAAATACGTTCGTGTCACGGTTCAAGGCGAGCAAAAGATTTTGTTACCTGATGATGTTCGTCTGCCTGTATCAAGTGCAGGCGGTTTGCCGACAGGTTTTGATCCGGGCTCGTTGTATAAATCACACCACCATCCTCGTGGGTTGCAACTATCTATCTATGGTATTTCAGATGCACTTAATTCGATGGGGATTGAATGGGATGATGTGCTGGAACATATTAAACCTGATCAAGTGGCTGTTTATGCTGGAAGTGCGCTTTCTCAAGTGGATGAAAATTCTCTTGCAGGTATGATTGCACAACCACTCTTGGGTCAGCGTATTAACTCAAAAATGATGGCTTTGTCACTTTCTGAAATGCCCGCTGATTTTGTGAATAGCTATGTGATTAATAGCGTGGGTATGACAGGTCACAATGTGGGGGCCTGTGCGACGTTTTTGTATAACTTAAAACAAGGTTTAGAAAGCATTCAGTCCGGTCAAGCCCGTGTGGCGATTGTCGGTGGTGTGGAAGCGCCGATAGTTCCTGAAATTGTTGAAGGTTTTCGGGTGATGGGTGCGCTTGCAACCGATAAAGAGCTGATGGATATCGACGGTGTAACAGAGGTCAATAATCGACGAGCGTGTCGACCATTTTCGACGAATGCAGGTTTTACATTGGCTGAGGCCGCCCAATTTGTGGTGCTGATGGATGATGAATTAGCGCTTGAATTAGGGGCACGTGTGTATGGCAGTGTTGCGGGTGTTTTTGTTCATGCCGATGCGAATAAAAAATCAATTGCGGGACCTGGCGTGGGTAATTACATTACGGTGGCTAAAGCTGTTGCGTTGGCAAAAACTATTTTGGGTCAAGCCGGTTTAGAACAAACGTATGTTCAAGCGCATGGCACAGGCACGCCTCAAAATCGTGTCACCGAAAGTCATATTCTCAACGAAGTGGCAAAAACATTCTCGATCAAATCATGGCCGGTGGCCGCCATCAAATCTTACCTTGGGCATACGGTCAGTGCGGCAGGGGGCGATCAACTGATTGCGTCGTTAGGTGTTTGGCAGCACGGTTGGATTCCTGGTATCAAGACAATCGATCATATTGCAGACGATGTGCATGATTCTAACCTTGATATTTTGCTGGATCACTTGCCTGTAGGTGCCATGGGCGAGGACATGAAAGCCGTGGTGCTGAACTCCAAAGGCTTTGGTGGTAATAATGCGAGTAGCTTAATTTTATCACCCGAGCAGACCATGGCTATGTTGGGTAAAAAGCATGGTCAAGCCGCTTTAGATGCTTATCATCAAAAACATACGCATGTTCAGCAACGCATTGATGAACTGGATGCCCAAGGCGTTGCCGGTCATGAGCGTATTATCTATAAATTTGGTGAATCGGTGATGGATGAAACGTCGGTTTCAATCACGCCTACAGAGCTAAAACTTTCCGAGTTTAAACAAGCGATTCCGTTACCTACGGTGAATCCGTATGCAGATTATTGTGATGGGGTATGATTAAAACGAGGTTTAATTATGATTAGAACGCGTTTTAATCTATGCTATACTTTTAGTATAGATTCGTTATGATTGTGTTTTACTCATGCAAACTCAAGCCGATAAAATAAAAAACTTTATTTTAGATCATGTCGAACAGCATGCACATGATCTTGTCAGCCATGTCATGATTCAATTTAATGTTTCTAGGACAACCGTTTTAAGGCATGTCCAGCATTTAATCCGTCAAAAAAAACTAACAAAAACAGGCCGGACAAAACAAATTACATACACGCTTACAGCGGCGCTTAACAAGCAATTACGTATGGATTTAAACAAAAATTTTGATGAGTTTGAATTTTTCAGTGAGCATTTTAGCCAGCTTTTATTACAAAATTTAAATAAAAATGCTTATGTTATCTGTGAGTATGTCATCACAGAATTATTGAATAATTGCAACGATCATGCCAAAGGAAGTCAAGCCACAATCAGCACCTACCTTGAGGGTGATGTATTTCATGGTGTCGTTAATGATAATGGAGAGGGTTTGTTTAAAAGTATCGAAGAAAGCTCTTCGTTCACTGATATTCGCGATATCATATTTGAGCTAAGTAAAGGTAAATTAACGCGCGATCCGGTAAATCATACAGGGGAAGGTCTTTTTTTTAGTTCACGTGCTGTGGATGAATTTACGATTATTGCGAATGGTTACCAATTTATTCGCAATAACTTAGAGCATGATTGGACATTTTGTCAAGTCCCATGTGTTCGTGGTACACGTGTAACGTTTGAAATTAATAAAAATACGATAAGAACGTTAGATGCGATCTTTGAAAGGTATACAGAAGATTTTTCATTTAATAAAACAGATATTCTCGTGGATTTATCACAACATTTAGGTGAACGTCTTATTTCGCGATCACAGGCTAAACGCGTGTGTCGGCGATTAGACAGTTTTACGCACATCACCTTAGATTTTAAAAAAATTGAGGCGGTAGGTCAAGGATTTGTGGATCAATTATTTCGCGTCTATCAGCGAGAGCGCCCTGATTTGGTGATGATTTATATTCATGCAAATGCAAGCGTGGACTATATGATAAAACGTTGTTTAGCTACACAATAGAAAGACGCTACACAAACTCTGTGATAAACTAATTTTATTGTCATACCGTAACTGAGATTTTCATGTTAGAAAGTGATCGTTTAATCAGTATGGAGGCACAACCTTCGGAAGAAACGGTTGATCGCGCCATACGACCTTTGAGCTTAGATGAATACATTGGGCAAGACGATGTGCGTTCGCAAATGCGCGTGTTTATTGATGCGGCACGCAAGCGCAACGAAGCGCTCGATCATACGCTTATTTTTGGTCCGCCGGGTTTGGGTAAAACGACACTGGCTAATATTATTTCGCATGAACTGGGGGTGAATCTACGACAAACCTCAGGACCCGTGCTCGAGCGCGCAGGCGATGTGGCGGCAATTTTAACCAACCTTCAAAAAAATGATGTGTTGTTTATTGATGAAATTCATCGTTTAAGCTCGGTGATTGAAGAACTTTTATACCCCGCGATGGAAGATTATAAACTGGATATTATGATCGGCGAAGGGCCTTCTGCTCGCTCGATTAAATTGGATTTACCGCCGTTTACGCTTGTCGGCGCGACCACGCGTGCGGGAGCGTTGACTTCGCCTCTGCGGGATAGGTTTGGTATTGTTCAGCGCTTAGAGTTTTACAGTGTGGATGCTTTAACCACGATTGTAAAACGCTCAGCCGATTTACAGCATTTAAAAACAGAACCTGAAGGGGTGTTTGAGATTGCACGACGTGCACGTGGCACACCGCGTATCGCCAATCGCTTGTTACGGCGTGTGCGAGATTATGCTGAAGTCACGGGAAAAGGAGTTATCACCCACGATATTGCACGTTTTGCACTCGAAAAATTGCGTGTGGATGAACACGGATTAGATCTCATGGATAAAAAATTATTGCTTGCGGTGATTGAGCGTTTTGAAGGTGGGCCTGTGGGGGTTGAAAGTATTGCAGCCGCGATTGGTGAAGAGCGCGCCACCATCGAAGATGTGATTGAGCCGTATCTGATTCAACAAGGGTTTTTAATGCGAACACCACGAGGGCGACTAGCAACCTCGTTGGCGTATCAGCATTTTGGTTTACCAGCAACCGAGCCTACAAATTTATAATAGGAGATAAATCAATCATGCAACATACCAGCGTACTGAGTTACTTTTTAGGAGCCGGTTTTGTGGTGAAATCGGTGATGTTTATCTTGTTGATGGCGTCGATTATTTCGTGGGCGTTAATTATTCAACGAGCCTGGTATTTTAAGAAAAAACAGGAAAGTTATGCTGCGTTTACGACACAATTCTGGAGCACACCGGATTTAAGTTTGTTTTATAAAGAATTGAATAATAACCCTGAGCGTCAACAAGGTTTAGCCGGTATTTTTCATGCGGGCTTCAAAGAGTTTTTGCGTATGAATAAGCACGGAAGGGTATCGCTCGCGCCGATTGAGCGTGTGATGCAAATTAAGCATGCCAAAGAAGAAGAAGCACTGGAGCAGCATTTACCGTGGTTCGCATCCGTAGGATCAATTGCGGTATACATTGGTTTATTTGGCACCGTGTGGGGCATCATGATGTCGTTGCAGGACTTAGGCAATGCACAGCAAGCAACCATTGCGATGGTCGCTCCCGGTATTTCGGAAGCTTTGGTCGCAACAGCGCTCGGGCTTTTTACTGCGATTCCTGCGGTGGTTGCCTATAACCGTTATCGTACACGCGTTGAAACGATATTGAATCGTTATGATATATTTCAAGAAGAATTGCTGGCGCTGATTGTTCAACAAACCTCCTCGGTGCCTGCAGAAGCTAATTCAGTTGAGGTTGAAGCCGTATGAGCTTGAAACAAAAACGCAGTGCTAAGCGTGGCTCTAAACGTCATATTGTGGATATTAATGTGGTGCCTTACGTGGATGTGATGTTGGTGTTGATGGTGATTTTTATGATCACAGCACCGATGCTTACGCAAGGTGTCACGGTTGATTTGCCAAAAGCTATCAGTAAAACGTTAAAATCGAGTTCGCGCGAGCCCATGATTGTATCGGTTGATAAATCCGGCAGTTATTTTTTGAATATTCATGCAAAGCCCAATGACTCGTTATCGCCTCATGATTTAATGGTGCGTGTGGCAGCGGAGATAGCACTTGCTCGTGAAACAGGAGAGCCGGCCCAAATTTTAGTCAAAGGCGATCAAGGTGTGGCTTATGGAAAAGTTGTCGAGGCCATGGCATTGCTTAAGCAAGCGGGAGCCGAAAACGTCGGGCTTGTGACGGATTCGACTGGGGTTCCTTTAGGAGATAAAACGGCATGATTTACGATAAATCTTACCGTGTTGCATTGGCTTCAGCGGTTGTGCTGCACGGACTTTTATTCTTGGCATTAATCATACACCCTGAGTCGTCAAGACGCCCCGTATTACATCATGAAGCGAAGCGCGATAGTACAGCGTCTGAATCAAAAAAATTAGACGAAAGCATCAAAGAGCCTAAAATTATTCATGCGGTGAGTGTGAACTCACAAGAAGTACAAGAAGCGGTCACACGTCTAAAAACGGCACGTGCGGAAGAGCGCCGTGTTGAAGCCAATCGACAACGTCAACTCAAAAATGAAGCGGATGCAGCACGTCGTCTTCGCATCACAGAGCAGCAACGCGTTCAGCAACTGAAAGCAGAGCAAGCACGGTTGGCTGAAAAACGACGTCAAGATTTAGCTGAAAATAAAAAGCTGCTTCAAGATATGAATAAACAAAAAGAAGCGGAAGAAAAACGTATTTTAGCTATGAAACAAGAGCAAGCAGCCATGCGCAAGCAACAGGAAGCAGAAGCCGCCAAACTTGCCAAACTTAAACAAGAAGAAAAAGAACGTGAAGCACGCGAAAAAGAACAAGCACGTCTTGAAGCGGAGCGTGAAGAAGTAGCCAACCGTGCGCGTGTGGCTGGGATTGTTGATAAATATAAAGCGCTCATTTTAGGTGCCATCAGTCGGCAGTGGATTTTGCCCGATCAAGTCAATAGCCAACTTTCCAGTCGTTTTAAAATTAGGCTTGCACCCAACGGTGGTGTGCTCGATGTTGATTTAATTCGTAGCAGTGGTGATCCCATTCTCGATCGCTCGGCACAAGCGGCTATTTATAAAGCATCACCGCTGCCAGTGCCTGAAGATCCTGCGGCCTTTAATTTATTCCGTGAGATAACACTTACGGTTCGACCTGAAAATGTGAGGGGGTAAGACCTGATGATTCGTTTATTACTCATCGGCTTCGGTTTATTTTCAAGCAGTGTGCTGGCGGTTAATTTGGAGTTAACACAAGGCGTGAACAAAGCTTTGCCCATTGGTATTGAGGGTTTTGGTCAAAGTGCTGAGGCACGTGCGCTCGTGGGGGTGATCGATGGCGATCTTCATCTGTCAGGGCAGTTTAAACTCATTCCTGCCCCGCGTCCATGGCGTGATGAAACCTCATTAGCTATTTGGAAGGATCTGGGTGTTGATAGTGTACTTTCAGGAAAAATCACACCCGCAGAAGACAAGCGCTATAAAGTAGATATTGAGCTTGTCGACGTTGCTGCGCGGGGTGTGCCGTTGCTTACACAAAGTTATCAGGTTGAGGCAGGTGAGCTGCATGCTTTGGCACATCATATCAGTGATGAAGTCTATCAAAAATTAACGGGGATACGTGGTGTTTTTTCAACACGCATTGCTTATGTTCTCGTAAAGCGCAAGCGAAATCATACGCAATACTCGCTTGAGATTTCAGATATGGATGGTCGTCATCCACAGAGCTTATTCATCTCGACCGATCCACTGATGTCGCCAGCGTGGTCTCCCAATGGTCGTGAAATCGCTTATGTGTCGTTTGAGAAAAAGCGAGCACAAGTGTTTATTGTTTCAGTCGAGACGGGTGAACGTCGGTTGGTCACGGATTTTCCTGGAATCAACGGTGCACCAGCATGGTCACCGGATGGTAAACATTTGGCCGTTGTGTTATCAAAAGACGGAACACCCAAACTATACAGCGTTAATCTTGTTTCGGGGCACATGAAGCAATTAACGTTTGGTCACGCGATTGATACCGAACCTCGCTATGCTTCAGATGGGCAGTCATTGTTGTTTACTTCAGGCCGAGGCGGGTCACCTCAGGTGTATCGATTAGATTTGGCGAGTGGTGATGTGAAGCGTATGACGTTTGAAGGCAATTATAATGCACGTGCTTCATACACGCCTAATTTGCGACAAATGATTATGCTTCATCGAGAAGATCAAAATTTTAATATTGGTGTGCAAGCGCTGGATACAGGACGTGTTACGGTGTTGACCGATTCGGAAGCCGATGAATCGCCATCGCTTGCACCGAATGGACGCTTTGTGATTTATGCAACGCATGTTCGCGATCAAGGCGTTTTAGCTATGGTGTCGTTGGATGGTCGTGTGCAACGCGCTTTTCCCGCGCGTGATGGTGATATTCAAGAGCCAGCATGGTCACCGTTTTTCGGATGAAATATTTTTCTATTCTTACTGTCTTATGGGGGGTGTTTTCACCCCTTTCTGTTTTTGCGTGGAACGCCGAGGGGCACCGTCTGATCGCACAAATTGCCTATGATTACATGACGCCTACGGCGAAATCACGTTTTCAAGTAGCGCATCCGGCTCTCGATAAGCATCAAAAACCACCGTCATTTATTGAAGCTGCTACGTGGCTGGATACGTTACGCGAGGAAGATTCAAAAGCACTCCGTGCAATGCATTACATCGATCTTCCGATTATAACGGAAGGTATGCATGCGCCCAAGCTAAAACCGATGAATGGTTTAATAGCCTACAATCAATCAAAAGCAATGTTGCTAGATAATCACACTTCATCGCTTGAGCGTATAGTTGCTTTACGTGTTTTAATTCATGTTGCAGGTGATTTGCATCAGCCTTTGCACGCCGCCACACGGGTAACCCGTGCCTATCCTGAAGGTGACGCAGGAGGTAATCGTGTCGCTTTACCTAAAAATAAAATTGCTAAAAATCTTCATGCGTATTGGGACAGGGCTGGTGGTATTTTAATCTATCAAACGGATGATCGTAATCCAGAAAAAAGAATACGTCAACGGGCTCGTGCACTTGAAGATACTTGGCCTTGTCGACTGGAGTTGGTGGATAATGACCCCATGCACTGGGTTGCTGAGTCGCATGATTTAGCCGTGTCAGAGGCTTACGCTATGACCGCTAAAAATTTTTCAAGTGGTGCGTATCAATCCACGGTATCACGTGTGGCAGCTAAGCGCCTTGCTGTAGCAGGCTGTCGGCTTGCTGCTGTACTCAACCAAATTGATGCGCATTTGTAGGGTTGAATACGATGTGCAAAAATAAGTATTACAACACTTGCCATCACATCCAAAATATAATGCCAGCCGAGTAATACACATGATACGACTATACTTATATTGAGTAAAAGTAAGCATCTAAAAACCCATCTCCAATCGCGTACCAGCCATACACAAAGCCAGGCCCAAATCACGTGAAACGAGGGGAGTGCTATCAAGCCCCCTTCTTGTGTGCTGGGCTTGATATGCGCATGAATTTGTTTGAATTTAAGCTCAGTGGCATGTTGTGCTTCGGTAAAATAAGGGCTATCAATCACACTTGCTGGGGCTGTGGTTGGAAAAAAATAATAAAAACTAAAGCCAATCAGTGCGGTGAATAAAAGTAAAAAATAATACTCACGAAGACGTTCAAAGCGTCCGAAAATAATCATGATTAAAGGCAGGTAGGTCAGTTGGTAGGTTAGTGAGTCGTATATCCATTCCATGCCGGTATGCAGGTTCGGATGTGCGTGACTCCAAGTCATGATATCTGAAAAATCAATATGCATCCATGCGCTCCAGCGTAAGATATGATGATCAATCGGAGAAAAAGGGGTGTATTGAACGGCATTACTGCCGACAATCATCAACATCATGCTGCCAAAGAAAAAAAATATTTCTTTGATGCGCTTCGTTACGTGATAGGTTGAATGGTATTGAAGACAAAAACCAAGATAAATTAACAAAATAGCCGTACTTACGCCCACCATGTTGGTAGGAAAATAGTTATTTCCAGGATAGTGAGTGTGGGTTGAATTAATTGTTAGAGCAAGCGATGAAAAACTAAAAAAAAGTAAAGCAACCCAACACAAGAGCTTATGCTGGGTGAATGACTTGAATGCGTTATGTTTATACCGCTTTATTTGCGTTAATTGCACACAGCGTTAGCCTCTTCTTCTTGTTTTTTGATAGCAAGGTAAACTTCTTCGCGATGCACCTTGAGTGAGCGCGGTGCATCGACACCAAATTTAATATGCCCGTGCTCTTGTGTTTTAAAAGCAACCACGCGAGCGGTTTTGCCGTCGACAGAAAGCATTAAAGGTTCTTCAAAATCGACCGTTATAATATTCATTAATAACCTAAATTCTTTATTTTTTAGGATGTTATAACGTATCGATTTAATAAAATCAATTAAAACATATAAATTTAAGGATGATGATGATACCTATCTTGGTTGCAGGTGCAGGAAAAATTGGTAGTTTAATTGCTTGTCTTTTAGTAGAAACACAGGACTATGAGGTGCATTTGGCCGATCTTGATTTTAATATGCCGGATACGGTGCAATTATTAAAAACTAAACCTGAGATTAAAACCGTATGTTTGGATGTTGAAGATAAAACGGCTGTTGAAGCTTATTTAAAAAAACATGGCATGATAGCAGTTATTTCGAGCTTGCCTTATTTTTTGAATGTGCATGTGGCCGAAGCGGCCAAAGCTGCCGGCAGTCATTATTTTGACTTAACGGAAGATCTCGCCGTTGCGGCAAGCATTAAATCATTAGCCGAGCATGCATCGAACGTTTTTGTTCCGCAATGTGGCCTGGCCCCTGGTTTTGTGAGTATCGTGGCACATAGTTTAATACAAAAGTTTGACGTGTGTCATACGGCTAAATTGCGTGTGGGTGCCTTGCCACAAAATACGAGCAATGCGTTGCATTATTCACTTACATGGTCAACCGATGGTTTAATTAATGAATACGGTGAGCTGTGCGCTGCAATTCAGCATGGTCAGCACGTGATGCTCACACCGCTTGAGGGCTTAGAGTCGCTCCAGATTGATGGTGATGCGTACGAAGCGTTTCATACCTCCGGTGGGCTTGGAGGTTTAGGAAGCTTATATGAAGGTAAAATTCAGCATTTAGATTATAAAACCATTCGGCACCCTGGGCATTGTGAGAAAATGCGTTTTCTTATGAATACCTTACGTCTTAATGAAGATCGTAAAATATTAAAGCAGATTTTAGAGCGTGCTATTCCTAAAACTTATCAAGATATGGTGCTCTTGTATGTATCTGTTGAAGGCATAAAACATGGCGAGTTTATTGAAGAAAGTTACGTTAAGAAAATCTACCCTAAAACCATCGCAGGCATCACATGGTCGGCGATACAATTATGCACAGCTTCGTCAGTCTGTGCTGTTCTAGAACTCGTATTAGAAGCCAAAAAGCCGCTCAAAGGCTTGGTTCTTCAGGAGCACTTTCACATGAAAGATATACTTAAAAATCGTTTTGGACGTTGCTATGCTTAAAACATCGTGGAATCTTGAAGAGGTTAATCCAGGCGCTTACAGTGGCTATGATTGGACGAGTGATGTTACCCACGGTGATATAGCATCATATAACCCAGCGACCGAGCAGTGCATTGCTAAGGTCTCTGGATGCACGGCATCAGACTATGATGAGGTGATACGACGTGCAGAGCAGGCGTTTGTCGTTTGGCGCACAACACCGGCGCCGAAGCGTGGCGAAATCATTCGTCAAATAGGTGATAAGCTCCGACAGCATAAAGAACATCTAGGTACGCTGATTTCATTTGAAATGGGTAAATCTAAGCAAGAAGGCCTGGGTGAAGTGCAAGAAATGATTGATATGGCAGATTTTGCGGTAGGCCAATCACGCATGCTTTATGGGAAAACCATGCACTCAGAACGCGCGGAACATCGATTGTATGAGCAGTGGCACCCACGGGGCGTGATTGCGGTGATTTCAGCGTTTAATTTTCCGGCCGCGGTTTGGGCATGGAATGCCTTTCTTGCGGCTATCTGCGGCAATGTCACGGTTTGGAAACCCTCAAGTCAGGTGCCACTATGCGCGATTGTGATTCATCAATTATGTTCGGCTGTATTAAAAGCCAACCAAGCACCCGCTATTTTTTCGTTGATTATACCGGCGTCACGCGAGCTATCTGAAAAAATATTAGATGACACACGGTTGCCTTTGGTGTCGTTTACGGGATCAACCGCCGTGGGTAAGCATGTGGCTGCACGTGTGGCGGCTCGCCTTGGTCAAACCATTTTAGAGCTGGGTGGAAATAATGCCATCATCGTCGATGAAAGTGCCAATTTAGACCAAGCCATTCCAGCGATTGTGTTTGGAGCCTTAGGTACAGCCGGCCAGCGGTGTACAACAACGCGTCGTTTGTTTGTGTATCAGCGTCTTTATGTGGATGTGATTAGGCGCCTGAAACATGCTTATGCCCAAATTACGCTAGGCGATCCACTGGATTCAAAACATCTTATGGGATCCTTAATTAACCGTGATGCTGTTAAGCGCTATGAAGTCGTGATGCGCGAAATAAAAGCCTCAGGAGGCAAAATTGTTTTTGGGGGTAAAGTCCTGGAGGGCCCAGGTTGTTTTGTAGAGCCAACGCTGATTACAGATCTCGATAATCATCATGACTTAGTTCAACAAGAAACGTTTGCACCCATTTTGTATATCATGAAATATCAAAATTTTGACGAGGCGATTGCATTGCAAAATGATGTGCCCCAAGGGCTTTCATCGGCATTATTTACGGAGAACTTTAAGCAGGCCGAGCGTTATTTAAGTGCGTGTGGCAGTGATTGTGGGCTCGCCAATATTAATATCGGTACGTCAGGTGCTGAGATTGGTGGGGCATTTGGTGGCGAAAAAGAAACAGGGGGTGGGCGCGAGTCAGGCTCGGATGCTTGGAAGGCTTACATGCGTCGTCAAACCAACACGCTCAACTGGGGGGATGCTTTACCGCTCGCGCAAGGTATTCGTTTTGATTTAACATCATTCTAATTCTAAATGATACGGTGCTCGCGTTGTTTCCAAATGACCAATTCTTGTCCAATTTGAATAGGGTGTTGTTCGCCAAGATGATTCCAGGCACGTACAGCTTGCTCCGACGCGCCGTATTTGCGTTGAATGGTTTTGAATGAATCATGTTTTTGAACGATATGAATCACTTTGTAGGTTGGAGGCTTAGGTATGTGATCAGGTGCTTTTTTTGTTGCCGTTTTCTTAGGGGATGTTTTCATTTGATGTGGTACAAGCACATATTGACCCGGTTTGATTTTGTCTGAAGATAAGTGGTTGGTTTTTTTTATCAAGGTTGAATTAATGCCGTATTTTTGTGCAATCAAGCTTAAATTTTCTCCTGACTTGACTTGGTGTCGCGTCCATTTCATGCTTTGATCTTGAGGCAGTTCCGCCAGTTGCTTGGAAAACTCTTGGACATGATTGATGGGCAATAATAATGTATAAGGTTGATACGGCGGAGTAGCCCAACGGTTGTAATCAGGGTTAAGATGAATCAATTCCTGGTAAGAAATACCTGCGAGCTTGGCTGCTTGACTTAAATCTATTTGTTGACCAACGTCAACTTCTTGAAAATAAGGCTTATTTTTAATGCGTGGTAATTGAACATGATAACGTTCGGGGTGTTCAATGATTTCGGCCAAAGCAAGCAAGCGTGGAATATACGTGCGTGTTTCTTGCGGAAGCGGTAAGTTCCAGAATTTAGCTTTTTCTTTCGATTTTCCGGATTGTCGCACCGCTCGCGCGACATTACCTTCACCAAAATCATAGGCAGCAAAGGCAAGTTGCCAATTACCATGAAAAAATTTACCTAAGTAACGATAATATTTAAGGGCGGCTTCCGTTGAGGCACGAATATTGCGTCGAGAGTCCATCCACCAGTCACGCTTCAAGCCTAAATCGGTGGCGGTTCCTGGCATAAACTGCCATAAGCCTGCAGCACCTACACCTGAATAAGCAAAGGGATCAAACGCACTTTCGATAATGGGTACCAAAGCAATTTCACCGGGCAAATTATGTTTTTTAATTTCAGTCATAATATGGAACAAATACGGTTCGGCTTCGGTAAAGCGTTTGAGGTAATCGGGATGTTTGAGTAACCAACGTAATTGTGCTTGTACTTCTGGGCGATGAACTTCATGATCAAGCATGAATTGCTTACGGAGTACATTCCATACGGTAGGCGTGGTTGTGCGAGCGGCCGCATGCAGGGGGATAGCAATAAAAGATACCAGCAGGAGATAACAGCACGCGAGGCGTGATTGAAGCTTACATATCAAAATTGCAATCCATTTCTAAAAGATGAGCAACAAATTGTACCTTAATTCGGCACGGAAAAGCAAGTTATGTTCATGGTTCATGGCTTACGGCCATCTGCTTTTCCACTTGGCAGTCCAGTGCCTCCACCGGGGCAAAATGTGATGGTGTATTCTGTTTGTTCAGAGGCTGAACATTGAAACGAGCTGGCTTTATCATCGTAAGGGTAAGCGTAGCTTGTTGGGCAAGCTTCTTTCATAAATCTTATAATAGGTTCAACATAACTGGTCCATTGCGGGTCGATTTGACCTGAGGGGCAATTCACGGTTGGATTTGCAATACCCGACCAATTGGTGCATCCACAGCATTGTTGCCGCTCGGTATCAGAATAGGTTATTGTTGAATAATCTAAGTAGCAGCTATTAAATAAGGGGGCCTCTGAATTTGGCGGTGAGCATTTAAGCAGTTTTGTCAGCGTGTACGTATTCTTTGGAAAAGGTGTGCTGAGGACTTGGGTGCACGAGAAGCTATCACCAAAAGGTGATCTAAAATTAGGGTTGGTTTGACAAATTTCATTGGCAGCCCAATACCCTAGAAAATCACCACAATTTTTTGTAAAATTATTGGTCGATGCATCAAATGCTAAGCCGCATATTTCTGTGCTTGATGAGCATGTGTTGTTGCTCAAACATGCCGTGCCTGTATTGGGTACCCAATAATACATATTGGTTGGTGGGGTAACCTGGCTAAAATCACACGCTTTTAACGGAGCATCATCCTGGTGATTTCCTGCGGTTCCGCAGGTATAGTTTGAATTGCTATGGGGCTGATTTGTAGCCATAGAAATAGGTATCGAGAAACCGTTGACGTTACTGATATCGTAGCTATCGACGTTGCTTTCTCCGGTAAGTAATAAGGTAAACTCAGCTTCGGTTGCGGGTTGGTCAAAGCCAACGCCTGCGGCACATGACGTTTGGCCTCCATTGTTTTGACAGCTGTTATTGAGACAGGTACTGCCGGAGCATTGTGTGCTTGCTGAAATAAGACCTTTCCATAGAATTTGGTCGCTGGTTGTTGACGCTGCGGTTTGAATGATTTGAGTTGTGGCCATTCCGTTTGTTTGTGCGAGCTCATAGGAGCCTTCGGTAGGGCCAAAGCCGTTGTAATAGCAGACTGATGCCGTACAGGTAGAACCTGTTGGACAATCTGCGTTACTGCTGCATGCTCCTTGTCCTGATACTGCGCCTCCAACCATGGACCACCATACGGGAAAATCACACTGATTGACGAGTTTTATCGTACGTGAGTTATTGATTTCTGTAACAATATGGGTTGATGTCGATGTTTCGGAGCTTAAGCCCGTTGTTGTGGATGTCTGATAGTTAACGTGCAGCGCAATGGTAATATCAGATACAGGAGCACTCGGTGCAACATAGGTGCCTTTGAGCTGGCAAGACGCACCGTTATTTAATACTTGAGCTGTGCAGTTGTCGCCACCACTGGGGTCAGGCGTGAATGTACCGTTTGCACCACCGGTAGGGTAGCTTGCGGTATGACTGTCAATCGTTATATCGCTACCGCTCTTATTGGTGCATAATAATCCTACATTTGATGTGGTATTGATTTTTGTTTCAGGAGCAAAAGGGTTTGATCGCGTGCACACCAAGCCGCTATCATCACCATTTCCATTGGTCGAAGTTTGTACTTCTACTGAGGGACCTTGCGTGTAAGATAACCTGGCCGAAATGGTATGTGCCCCTGCAGCGGTCGCTGTGTAAGTACCTGAAACCGTGCATGTATGGTCTTCAGGTGGGTTATTTAAGCTGGACAGACATGTTGTTTTATACGTGGAGCCAGAAACACTTAATGTAAGACCTGTGGCCGGTGCTGTGCCATCATTTGTAAACGTAAAAAGCCATGGTGCACTGCTATTAATATCGAGCGAGTCGGGTAATTGTGTCGTGGGTGTACCCGATACATCGGTTCCGCCATTGGAATTAGACGCTGTGGTTAAAATCAATGGCAAAGGAACCAGGTCGTGACCGTATTGTTCTGTTAATTGGAGTGTTTTTCTGCCTGGTGTTACCGTGTTTAAATAGATGGTCACGGTGCAGATCTCGCGATAGGCTAATTTTTTACCGGTGCATCCATCATCAAAAGAAAATTCAAATGCAGGGCTTGCACTTTTATTAACAACAAAAGGTTGGGCTAAGCTTAACGGGATATTATTTTGAAAGGTATAATAGGCAATGTAGGTATTATTAGGAAATACTTCTGCAGGAAAGCCTTCTACTTCGCGCCATCCAATGGGGTTTGTACTTGCAAATGCAGAGCAGCTTAGGAGGATGAAGATAAAAAACAAAGATTGCTTTATTGTATTATTCATAAACTTGATACCTAAGGTTGTTCTTTCGCATCAAAAAGATAAGTTAAACCAAATAGAAATGCATTCGAGTCTGCACGACCAAAATTTAAATACTGTGTTGACCATCTATCCCTACCAAAACCCGAGCTTAAATTCCCTAAATACGTGTATTGATAACCGGCTGTTAGTAATATACGTTGTTGAAGCAGGTAGTCGATGCCTGCGCCTAGAATATAAGAGAACTGTGAATGCGTGTTCGTTTGATAGTTAGGGGATATTCTTGGAGTTACATTGCTTAATGCGGTTTCAGTGTAGCCTTTACTGTTTTTAAAGACGCCGCCAATACCGCCATTAAGATAAGGTGAAACCTGACGGTAGGTGATTAAATTCAGCTTGGCGTTTGCTATAAGAAGATTGGTTTCTGTTTCCCACGTGGTGTTGTAATTGGTAAATTGAGGGAGTGAAAATTGCGTGACTTGACCTTGGGCATTTGCGGCGAAAAAATATTGATATTGCACGCCCAGTGATAGTGCACTGAGCCATGGATGCTCAAATTCAAAGCGCCGCCCAGCTTGAAGACCTAGAAGGGTTGATGTATCTGATCGACTCATCGTATAAATATCACGATCATAAGGCGTGGTGAGACCTGAGCCATTGTTGACGATCGTTGATGCGTTGGCCTCTATACTTTGCCCACCAATTTGCCCACCAACAAACCATTTATGGGCATGTTCATGCTTTTGTGTGATCTTTGGCTCTACGTGCGTTTTTGGTTTAGAGGGGTGTTGTGCAAAGTCGTTTAATGATGTGTATGTATAAAATGGACCAACCAGTACTTTATAGTGTTTAGATACAGCCTGAACATGTACGTGGTAGCTTGTTTTCGCGCTTAGGCTCGCAGCATAGCGCTTGGCCGCGTTTTCTGTGGAAAAGCTACCCATTTGTACTTGCACGGGAATGCGCATCGAGCGATGATAATTGTTTATTTTTTCTGCACCATAAATCGTAAAATAATTAGCCTGATTTGCAAAAGCAACGTTGCTTAAAAAATACAGTAATACTATGCACGGGATCCTTAAGCTCTTCATGGTAAATTTTAGACATCCATTTCTTATCGTCCGTGGTTATTTATTACTTTTTATGCAATTTTTGTCAAGATTTTTTTGTAGGGTTTGAATATTAGTGCCAGCACTGTTCAACCAAGCCTGTAGGCTGTCCTTTGGGGCCTTTTGCAATGCCTTCTACACCTTCACTTGTGAGGGTGAGTGCTTGGCATAGCCTATCTTCTGCGCCTTGCGAACCGATGGGCATGGCGGTGAGTATATAGTGTTTGTTTTTTAATTTTTGAATGCTTAATTTATACCAGGGTGTGAGTGAGGGGGTTGAGCCTAAGGTGTATGCGTCGTCTTGCTCCATGCGGTTAGCTAAGTTAAGTAGGGCTGTCTGAGCTTCGAGACGTCGCGTTCGAACCAAGAGGTGGGTGTAATTTGGGTAGGCTATGGTAGCCAAGAGGCCAATAACACCTAAAACAAGCATGAGTTCAACCAGCGAAAATCCGTTCTTCATATATTTAACTTAAGTGTTATACATGTGCTGCAATAACTACGGCATTGGCGTAAATAGTACCCGTGTTTAATCGTGAAAGATATTCTGGATTATATGATTTAAATTTCGTGCTCCCTAAATAGAAAAAACGATAAGCTATTTCTAGCCAGCCATCGTTGGGTAGCACATGCAATTGAACACCTGTGCCAACCGTTGTTGATAGATGTGTTTTCACTTGGCTTGTGTAAGCGTTATCCGGAAGCGTGATATTCAAAAGAGGGGTCTCATCGTAGCTTCTTAATTGTGTGAAATTAGGACCAATGCCTACATCCATAGTCAGCTTGAGTTTATCTATAGGTGAAGCAAACGTTGTTTTTAAATCAAGATAGATCGGTAGATAAGCAAGCTTATAAGCATAGTCGAGATTATAAAACGTATTTTCTAATAAAATTTTACCTGTAGAGCCTGTCTGGAATAAATAAACCATCATGGCTGCACAAGTCAGTCGCCCTCGATGATGAAAATACAAGCCACCAACTGCATTAAATAAGACCAATCTGATATAATACGTGAAGTGCGAGTTACCTCAAAGTAGTCGAT
>Ga0100378_1001630_pt1 | contig 23204 bp, 22 predicted proteins | sample CryGeymeta201502_FD_81535 | JGI IMG/M metagenome (GOLD analysis project Ga0100378, IMG submission 81535) | Groundwater microbial communities from Crystal Geyser aquifers in Utah, USA - Crystal Geyser metaG 2015-02 | ecosystem: Environmental > Aquatic > Deep subsurface > Groundwater | place: USA... | reverse complement strand
GAGTCCCTCGTCGTTCAGCGCAATGCCCCTCTTTGGATCAAGATGCTCGCCAAACACGGATACCTCCCCGCCGCCGCATAAACCGCTCTTCTCACTTTGCTTTGCGCACCGGCTTGCGTCACGCCAGGTGCCGGCTCGCCCTTGGGGTGGGTTCTTTCACGTTAACCAGATGACCTTGCCGGCCGCGAGCATCTGCGCCCTCTAAAAGAGCCGTTGGCAGGTGGAACTGTTCTTCAAGTGGATCAAGCAGCATCTTCTGATGAAGCGGTTTTTCGGTTCGTCGGAGAATGCGGTCAAGACGCAAATCTGGATCGCGGTGTCGGTCTAGGTCCTGGTTGCCATCGTCAAGAAGCGCCTTAACCTGGACGCCTCGCTCTACACTTTGCTACAGATTTTGTCGCTCACCCTTTTCGAGAAAACGCCCATCCAGCAAGCCTTCCCGGGCGAGGTCAACAGAACCAATCAGGGTGACGCGTGCAACCAATTGAATTTGTTCATGATTTAACCGGACAGTAGTGAGCCGCTCTTCCTTGTTTATTGGGAGGAGTCCATATACGGCGCTACAGCAGGGACGTGAGCTTGTTTCACATTAAGCTATATTCCGGCCATGCGTATCGCCCTGGTGACCCCCTATTTACCCGCCGCGCGCAACGGCAATGCTCATACCGCAGTGCGCTGGCGGCGGTTTCTGCGCCAGGCCGGGCATCGTGTGGAGATGGCGCGGGAATGGGATGGGCGGCCGGTGGATGGGCTGATCGCGCTGCATGCGCGCCGCAGCCACACCGCCATCGCCCGTTTTGCCGCGCTTTATCCGGAGCGCCCGTTGCTGTTGCTGCTCACCGGCACCGATGTCTACCGGGATATTCACTTTGACGCCGCTGCCCGGCATTCCCTCGGCCTGGCCAGCCGCCTGGTGGTGTTGCAGGACAAAGGCGTGGACGAATTGCCGGCGGCCTATCGGGCGAAGACGCGGGTGATCTACCAATCCGCGCCCACCCTGAAACCGGTGCCCAAACCTACCCGCTATTTCGGCCTCTGCGTGGTGGCCCATTTGCGTAGCGAGAAAGACCCGTTCCGCGCCGCCTACGCGGCGCGCCTGCTGCCGGTGGCGAGCCGCATCCGCATCCTGCATGTCGGCGGGCCATTGCAACACGGCATGGAGGAACAGGCGCGCGCGCTGGAATCTCCTCGTTGGCACTGGTTGGGCGCCCGCCAGCATGGCGAGACGCGGCGGCGCATCGCGCGCAGCCATCTGCTGGTGATCAGTTCACGCATGGAGGGCGGCGCCAATGTGATCTGTGAAGCGGTGGCGGCCGGCACGCCGGTGCTGGCGTCAGACATCCCCGGCAATGTCGGCATGTTGGGTGAGGATTACGCCGGCACCTTTCCAACCGGCGACGAGGCCGCCCTGGCCGAGTTGATGTGGCGCGCCGAAACCGACCCGGATTTTCTCGCCCTCTTGCTACGCCAATGCGCGGTGCGCGCGCCTCTATTCACGCCGGAACGCGAAGCGGTGGCGGTACAAGCCCTGATCGAGGAGTTCAGGTGAAGCTGACCCTGCTGAGCGTGGGCGATAAATTACCGGCCTGGGCCAACACGGCGGTGGCGGAATATCTCAAGCGGATGCCGCGCGAGGCGCGCGTGGAGCTGGTGGAAATCAAGCCTGAGAAGCGCGCCGGCCAGTCCGCCGATTCGATCAAGGCGAGCGAAGCCGCGCGACTGCTGGAAAAATTACCGTCCGGCGCTCGCCTGGTGGCGCTCGACGAACACGGGCGTGAAGCCAGTACCCGGGAATTGGCCGACCGGATGGCGCGCTGGATGGCGGATGGCCGCGACGTGGCCCTGATCATCGGTGGCGCCGACGGCCTGGCGGCTGGACTGCTGGAGAAGGCCGAAGACAAGCTTTCCCTCTCCCGCCTGACTTTGCCGCACGCCCTGGCGCGGGTGCTGCTGGCGGAACAGTTATACCGCGCCGTGAGTCTGCTCAATAACCACCCCTATCATCGGGAATGATCATGCTGAACCCCTCTCTGCGCCGCTGGTCCTGGCGTCTGGCCGTCCTCGCCGCGCTCGGCGCCGGCGGCTACTTCGCCTGGCAGCACTACGCCCGGCCGAAACCGATCGACGTCAACGTGGCCAAAGCCAGCCTGGGCCGGGTCGAGGCCACCGTCGCCAACACCCGCGCCGGCACCGTCAAGGCTTGTCGGCGCGCGAAACTGGCCCCCCAGGGGGGCGGCCAGATCGCGCACCTCCTGGTGCGCGAGGGCGACCGTGTGAAGGCTGGACAAGTGCTGCTGGAGTTATGGAATGTCGACCTCGCGGCGCAGGCGCGCCAGGCCGAGGAGCAGATACTCACCGCCCGCGCGCATCGCGCCGAGGCCTGCGCGGCGGCACGGGCGGCGCGGCGCGAGGGCGGGCGCCAGGAAAAGCTCGCCGCCCAGGGCTTTGTCAGCGCCGCCAAGGTGGATGCCGCCGTCAGCGAAGCCGAGGTCAAGGAAGCCGGTTGCCACGCGGCCGAAGCGGATATCGCCACCGCCGTGGCGCGTCTGGAGACGGCTCGCGCCACCTTGTCGCGCAGTGTCCTGAGGGCGCCGTTCGCCGGCATCGTCGCGGAAGTCACCGGCGAACAGGGCGAATACAGCACGCCTTCGCCGCCCGGCATTCCCACGCCGCCGGCCATCGATCTGATCGACGACGCCTGTCTCTATGTCACCGCGCCCATCGACGAAGTGGACGCCCCGAAAATCCGCGTCGGCCTGTCCGCCCGCATCGCGCTGGACGCCTTCCCCGGCCGGCATTTCGCGGGACAGGTCAAACGTATCGCCCCCTACGTGCTGGAAGTGGAAAAGCAGGCGCGCACGGTGGAAGTGGAAGTGGCCTTCACCCAGCCGAGCGAAGCAAAAACCCTGCTGGTGGGCTATAGCGCCGATGCGGAAATCATTCTGCAAGCGCGCGAGAAGGTGCTGCGCATTCCCACCCAGGCGCTGTTTGGCAACCACAAGGTGCTGCTGCTGAAAGACGGCGTGCTGAATGAACGCGAGGTCGGCACTGGCCTGGCCAATTGGCAGCACACGGAAATCACCCAGGGCCTGAATGCGGGTGATCAGGTGGTGGTTTCCCTGGAAAAGGAAGGCGTGAAGGCGGGCGTGCGCGCGGTGGCGAAATGAGGCGGTGGGAATACCGTTCTGGTAGCGCCGGCGCCTCGCCGGCGTCTTCTCGGCTCGGTAAAGACGCCGGCAGGATGCTGGCGCTACATTTCGGGCGACGGCGATGATCGAACTCGACCGCATCAGCCGCGGCTTTCAGGTCGGCGATCAGCTCGTGCAGGCGTTGCGCGAGGTGAGCCTGGCCATCAACGCGGGCGAGTTCGTTTCCATCATGGGGCCGTCCGGCTCGGGTAAATCCACCCTGCTCAATCTGCTCGGCCTGCTCGACCGCCCCAACAGCGGGATTTACCGCCTGGATGGCGCGGATGTGACCGGCCTCGACGATGCGGCCGCGGCGACGGTGCGGCGCGAAAAGATCGGTTTTGTGTTCCAGTTTTTCCACCTGGTGCCGCGCCTCACCGCCGCCGGCAATGTCGCCCTGCCCCTGTTGCTGGCCGGCATGGCGCCGAGCGAGCGCAAGGCCAAGGTGGCGCGCCTGCTGGCGGATGTCGGCTTGTCGGCGCGCGCCGAGCATCTCCCCTCGCAACTCTCCGGCGGCCAGTTGCAGCGCATCGCCATCGCCCGCGCCATGTCGATGAATCCCGCCCTGCTGCTGGCCGACGAGCCCACCGGCAACCTCGACCGCGCGACCGGCCGCGAAGTCCTGGCCCTGCTGGAAGACCTCAACCGGCGTGGGACTACGTTGATTTTGGTGACCCATGACCAGGAAATCGGCGCTCGCGCCAAGCGCCACATCGCCATGGAGGATGGGCGGGTGGTGGGAGACACGCACCCCTCTCCCGCGGGAGGGGGAGAAATGCCATGACCCTCGCCGACACCGTATCGCTCGCCTGGGGCAGCCTCGCCCACCAGCCCCGCCGCACCCTGCTCATCGCCCTGGCCATGAGCATCGGCGTTGGCGCGGTGGTGGTGCTCACCGCGCTGGGCGAAGGCTCGCGGCGCTATGTGCTGGAGCAGTTCGCCTCGCTCGGCACCCATCTGCTCATCGTCCTGCCCGGCCGGGCGGAGACCACCGGCGCGTCACCTGGCGTGCTCTCCGGCCAGACCACGCGTGATCTCACCCTGGCCGACGCCGACGCCGTCACCCGCTTGCGCGGGGTGGCGCGCGCGGCGCCGCTCAACGTCGGGGTGGCGCAGGTGTCGCGCGGCGGTCTCAGCCGCGAAGCGGTATTGCTGGGGTCCACCGCCGACATGCTGGAAATCCGCCACATGCGTCTCGGCCAGGGCCGCTATCTGCCGGCCGGCCCCAGCGATCAGGCAACGCCGGTGTGCGTGCTGGGCGAAAGTATCCGCGCCGAACTGTTCGGCGCCGGCAACGCCCTGGGCGAGTGGGTGCGCATTGGCGACCGCCGCTTCCGGGTGATCGGCATCCTCGCCACTCAAGGCCAGCAGATGGGCTTCAATACCGACGAGACGGTAGCGATTCCCGTGGCGGCGGCGCAGCAACTGTTCAATACCGAATCCCTGTTCCGCATCCTGGTGGAAGCGCGCAGCCGCGCGGCGGTGCCGGCGGTCAAGGAAAGCGTGCTGGCCTTGTTGAAGGCTCGGCATGACGGTGAGGCGGACGTCACCGTGATTACCCAGGATGCCGTGCTCGCCACCTTCGACCGCATCCTCACCGCGCTGACCTTGGCGGTGGCCGGCATCGCCGCCATCAGCCTGGGCGTGGCCGGCGTCCTGATCATGAATGTGATGCTGGTTTCGGTGGCGCAGCGGCGTTCGGAAATCGGTCTGCTCAAGGCGCTCGGCGCGCCGGCCGCCAGCGTGCGCCGCCTGTTCCTCGCGGAAGCCGGTCTGATCGCTGTGCTGGGCGCGGTAGGCGGCCTGATCCTGGGGCTGGCCGCCAGCTTCGTTCTCGGCCGCCTCTACCCGGCCCTGCCGATCGCTCCACCGCTCTGGGCGATGGCGGCGGCCGTCGCCACCGCCCTGGTCGCCGCCCTGTTGTTCGCCTGGCTGCCGGCGCGGCGGGCGGCAAAGCTGGATGCGGCGTTGGCGCTGGCGAGGCGGTGATGCGTCTGCCCGACCTCCTCCACCTCTCCCTCGGCGCGCTCACCGACCACCCCGGGCGCAGCCTACTGTCGGCGCTGGGTATCGCGGTCGGCGTCGCGGCGGTGATTCTGCTCACCGCCCTGGGCGAGGGTCTGCACCAGTTCGTGCTGTCCGAATTCACCCAGTTCGGCACTAACCTGATCACCATCAGCCCGGGGGAAACCAAGACTCATGGGGGTTCGGTTGGCATGTTTGGCAGCGTGCGCCCGCTGTCCCTGGACGATGCCCAGGCGCTGCGCCTGGCGCCACAGGTGCTGAGCAGCGGCCCCCTGGTACAGGGCAATGCGGAAGTGGAGGCGCAAAATCGGAGTCGCCGTGTCACCGTCTATGGCGTCGGCCCGGATTTCACCCAGACCTTCCGCATGGACGTGGCGATCGGCGGCTTCCTGCCTCCGGACGATCTGCGCAGCCCGCGCGCTTTCGCGGTACTCGGCGCCAAGGCGCGCCGCGAACTGTTCGGCGCCGCGAATCCACTAGGCGCCCTGATTCGCGTCGGTGGCCAGCGCTACCGCGTGGTCGGCGTAATGGCCGCCAAAGGCCAGGTTCTTGGCTTCGACCTCGACGACACCGTCTACCTGCCAGCCGCCCGCGTGCTGGAACTATTCAACCGCGAAGGCCTGATGGAAATCGACGTCGCCCACGACCCGGAAGCCAACCCGGAACACGTCGAAGCCGGGCTGCGCCGCCTGCTCAAGGCCCGCCACGGCAGCGAGGACTTCACCGTCACCCCGCAGAAGCAGCAGTTGGCCGTGCTCGATTCGGTGCTCGGTGTGCTCACCTTCGCCGTCGCGGCGCTGGGCAGCATTTCCCTGGTGGTCGGTGGCGTCGGCATCCTCACCCTGATGACCATTACCGTCAGCGAACGTACCGGCGAAATTGGCCTCCTCAACGCCCTCGGCGCCCGCCGCGGCCAGATCATGGCCCTGTTTCTCGCCGAAGCCGCCGGGCTGGCCACCCTCGGCGGCGCGGCGGGACTGGCCATGGGGCTAGGCCTGGCGCAGACACTGCATCTGATCCTGCCTGCCCTCCCGGTACGCCTGGCCTGGGACTACATCCTCGCCGCCGAGGCGGTGGCCGTGGTTATCGGCCTGGCGGCCGGGGTGGCGCCGGCGAGACGGGCGGCGCGGTTCGATCCGGTGGAAGCTTTGCGCGCTGAATAAGTGGAAAATGCGGGGCCACTTCGTCGTCGTTCGTCGTCTTCGTCGTTCGTATTCATCGTATTTCCCCGCCCAACCCGCCCATGTTGAAACCCCTGTATCTCGCCTCGCAAAGCCCGCGCCGACTGGAGTTGTTGCGCCAGATCGGTCTGGCGCCGGCGGTTTTGTACCTGCGCAATGGGCATGGGCGGCTGGATGTGGATGAGACGCCACTGGCGAACGAACCGGCCGTCGACTATGTCTTGCGTCTGGCGCGCCTGAAAGCGGAGGCGGGGGAGTTGGCGCGACATCGGCGCAACCTCGCGGCCTGGCCGATCGTGGCGGCGGATACAGCGGTGACGCTGGATGGGCGGATTCTCGGCAAGCCGGTGGATGCGGCGGCGGCGGCGGCGATGCTGCGCGACTATGCGGGGCGCTCGCATAGCGTGCTGACCGCGGTGGCGGTGGCTTTTCAGGGGCGACTGGAAGTGGCCTTGTCGGAAAGCACGGTGGCGTTCCGGGCCTTGTCGGAGGCTGAAATCGCGGCCTATGTGGCCTCGCGCGAGCCATTCGACAAGGCCGGTGGCTACGGCATCCAGGGCCGCGCTTCGCTCTTCATCGAGCATCTTTCCGGCAGTTATTCCGGGGTGATGGGCTTGCCCTTGTTCGAGACGGCGCAACTGCTGCGGGAGGTGGGTTTCTCCGTGCTGTAGCCACGATTCGCCAGGCGCGCGGCGCGCGCCTGGCGAATACTGACTGCTGACTGGCCGAGATCATCATGAGTGAAGAAATTCTGATCAACGTGACCCCGCAGGAAACGCGGGTCGCGGTGTTGTATCTGGGGGTGGTGCAGGAGTTGCACATCGAGCGCGTGGGGATGCGCGGCCTGGTAGGCAATGTCTATCAGGGCAAGGTGAGCCGGGTGTTGCCAGGCATGCAGTCGGCGTTCGTCGACATCGGCCTGGACCGCGCCGCGTTCCTGCATGTCGGCGACATCGTCGAGGCGCGAGGTGACAACTGCGTGCGGCCGATCGAGAAGGTGCTGCACGAGGGGCAGAGCGTCCTGGTGCAGGTGATCAAGGACCCGATCGGCACCAAGGGCGCGCGTCTTTCCACGCAGATCAGCATGGCCGGGCGCTATCTGGTGTTCCTGCCGCAAGAAACGCGCATCGGCATTTCGCAAAAGATCGAGGACGAGGCGGAACGCGAACGGCTACGTGAACGCCTTACCCGTCTCCTGCCGCAGGGCGAGCAGGGCGGCTTCATCATTCGCACCATCGCCAACATCGCCGACGACGCCGAGCTGGCGGCGGACGTGGAGTATCTCTATACCCTGTGGGATGCGATTCGGGCGCGTTCCGAGAACACCTCCGGGCCAAAGTCGATCTACCAGGAATTGGATCTGGCGCACCGCGTGCTGCGCGACTTCGCGACGGTGGAAACCACCCGCATTCTGGTCGATTCGCGCGAAACCTATCAGCGCCTGGACGCCTTCGCGGAAGGGTACATCCACAACGTGCACGGCAAAATCAGCCACTACACGGCCGAGCGGCCGCTGTTCGATCTGTTCGGCGTGGAGGAGGAAATCGAGAAGGCGCTGGGGCGGCGCGTGGATCTGAAATCCGGGGGCTATCTGGTCGTCGATCAGACCGAGGCGCTGACCACCATCGACGTGAATACCGGCAGTTACACCAGCGGCCGTACCTTCGACGAAACCATCTTCAAGACCAACCTGGAAGCGGCGCTGACCATTGCCCGGCAACTGCGTTTGCGGAATCTGGGCGGCATCATCATCCTGGATTTCATCGACATGGACAGCGCGGAGCACAAGCAGGCGGTGCTGGCGGAACTATCGAAAGCGGTGGAACGCGACCATACCCGCATGACCATCAACGGCTTTACCTCATTGGGCCTGGTGGAGATGACTCGCAAGCGCACCCGCGAAAGCCTGGCGCGAGTGTTGTGCGAACCCTGCCCCACCTGCCAGGGACGCGGCCAGATCAAGACGGCGCAGACCGTGTGCTACGAAATCCTGCGTTCGATCCTGCGCGAGGCGCGCCAGTTCGATGCGCGCGAGTTTCGCATCATGGCCTCGCAGACCGTGATCGACCTGTTCCTGGACGAGGAATCGCAAAACCTGGCGCAGCTCTCCGTCTTCATCGGTAAACCGATTTCCTTGCAGGTGGAGAGCATCTTCACCCAGGAGCAGTACGACATCATCCTGCTGTGATGTGGCGCCCCCATGCTTCTACCAAACGCAATGAGGCAGCCAACCCACGACCGCCGTAGGGCGGATGCCTGAAGGGCGATCCGCCACCATCGCGGTCGCAGGTCGGAACCGCTTCGCGTTCCGGCCTACGCAGCCGACTGCTGGGAGCCCTCTAGCGGCCGGAAGGCCACCCCGGTGAGCAGGGAGAATTCCTTGGCGACGGTTTCGATCTGGTCGAGTTGCGATTTGATGACCACCATGTCGTGACTGACGGCGGCGCTGCGTTCCTGAATGGAACTGAGGTTGGCGTGCACCTTGTTGAGGTTTTCCAGGCGGTGTTCCAACTGGATTTTGTGTTCCTTGATGCGCGCGACGATCGGGTCGAGCGTGAGGCGCAGCCAGGTTTCGGTTTCCATGCGCACCTGCTGGAACACGATGCGCGCCTGAGTGACCAGGGCGATATAGAACTTCTTCACCATGAAGCGCTTCTCCAACATGATGTTGAGTGGGTCAGAGCAGAACTCCTGGGTACTCACCATCAATTCGTCCAGGCGGGCACGATAGCGGGAGACGTCGAGGCCGGGCGGATCCAGGCGTTCCAGGCCGTGGATGTCGTGGAAACGCTGGTAGGCGACGTTGAGCAGCTGCTTGATGCCGCTGCTCTGCTGGTGGGCGTGGTCGAACTCGGCACCCATGCGGCGAATCAGCAGGTGCATGCCCTTGATCAGGCCGGCGGTGGTCCAACTGTCATTGATGGCCATCATCGACTCTTCGATGATCTTGTCCATGCGGGCGTCATCCAAATGGGTAAGCAGTTCCCAGCCCTGCTGGGCGACGATCTTGCGAGTGACGTTGAAGTTGCGCGCGGTCTCTTCGTAGAGCTGCTTGTCGCCCATCATCTTTTCCCGCATCTGGCCAACGATCTGCTGGTTCTTGCCGGACAGGGCGTACAGGTCCATGAGCGATTGGCGGGCGGCGAGGAGGCGGTTGTGGGCGGTGTCGCGCGCTTCAGTGAGCAGGGGGCCAACCTCGCGCACCACGGATTCGCGCATGATTTTTTCCCGCGAGGGGATGATCTCGCGCGCGAGCATGACTTCCAGGGTCTGGATGCCAGAACGCTTGACCATGTCCACGTCGTTGCGAATCTTGCCAACCAGGGCCTTCTGGGCGGAGATGGCCATGACGTTGGCGGTGGGAATGTTGAGCTGGGAAGCGGTGGATTCGATCTGGCGCTGAATGGTCCGGCCGATTTCCTCAGGGGTTTTGAGGTCGTCCCAGAGCATGTCGATCTTGTTCAGCACGGCGTAGTGCTGGCTGGCGTGCTTGGACACCAATTTATTCCAGATTTCGAAATCGGACTGGGTGACGCCGGTGTCGGTAGCCAGCAGGAACAGCAGGGCGTGGGCGTTGGGGATGGCGGAAATGGTCAGTTCCGGTTCCGCGCCCATCGCGTTGAGGCCGGGGGTGTCAAGGATGGCCAGGCCCGATTCCAGCAGCGGGTGCGGGTAATTGATCATGGCGTAGCGCCAGGCCGGGATTTCCACCCGATCCGGGTCTTTCACCATGTAGCAGAGGTTGGGGTCGTTGTCGTCCCACAGGCCCAGCGCCCGCGCTTCCACTTTGAACACCACCTTGGTTTCCGCCAGCTTGCGCATGGCGAGTGTCATGGCATTGGCATCGGCAACTTCGAGCTTGAGGGTGCTCCATTCCACCGGCAGACGCTTCAGGGTGGTGATGCTGTCATCACGGAAGCGGGTTTCAATGGGTAGCAGGCGGATATAGGGTTCGCTGTCGGCGTCGTAGAAGATTTCGGTCGGACACATGGTGGTGCGACCGGCATCCGAGGGCAACAAACGCTGCTTGAAGTCGGAGAAGAACAGAGCATTGATGAGTTCAGTCTTGCCGCGGCTGAATTCAGCCACGAAGGCCAGCATGAGCCGGTCTTTCTTCAGGTTCTCGGTCAGGTCGAACAGGCGCAGCAATTGCGCCGGTTCCACTTCGGCGTACTTTTCCAGCCAGTCCTTGTAAGCGGTCACCACTTTGACCAACCGGTCGCGCCGATGCCGGAACCGGGTAATGCCGCTTTCCAGGCCGTAATTCATTGAGTTTTCCCCTCTATCCGCAGCCGAGCCAGTTCTGGGTCAACAGGCGCCCAAAGCAGTTTGTGGTGGGATTTTTCACCGCGCACGATTCTAACCTCACGCCGTGCCACACCAAGACACCGCACCATGAATTCCCTCAGGGCGGTCACCATACCATCGCACGGGCCAAGCGCTCCAAGGCGGAAACCGGGGCGATCAACAGCAATTGCACCACGATCAAGGCGACCATCGGGGTGAGGTCGACCCCGCCGATAGGCGGTATGAGTTTCTGGAATGGTTTCAGGATTGGGCGCGCCAGGGCGTAGAACAGGGGCGCGTGTGGCGAGAATGGGTTGACCCAGCTCAGGACGGCTTGCAGCAGGACAAAACCGATCAACAGATACAACGCCAGGCGCAGAGCAGCGGCCAGGGCCAGCAACAGGAAGGCGGGCAGCACCGCCACGCCCGCCGCCGCGAAGGGGTAATCCTGTAGCCAGAGGCTGCCCAGCACCGAGAGCAATTCCGCGACATAGAACGGAATCAGGCTGGCCCAGTCGAGCCCGAAAAAACCTGGGATCACGCGCCTGAGCGGGCTCACCGCGAAATGGGTCACGCGCATCACGAACTGGGCAAATGGATCGTGGAAAGGCACTCGCACCCATTGCATCCAGAAGCGCAGAAACAGGGCACAGGCGATCAGATCGAAGGCGGTGCGCAGCAGGAATTGGACGGCATCGGTCAGCATCAGTCTTTCCCGAACAGCACGCCCATCTCCTGGGCGCGCTCCGCCGCCGCCCGCGCCGCCAGGCCGATGGCATATTTCACGCCGCCTTCTTCCAGCGCCATGAGGCCGCGTTCGGTGGTGCCGCCTTTGGAGGTGACCCGGGCGCGCAGTTCGGCCAGTGTGGATTTGTCCTTGATCGCCAAGGCAGAGGCGCCGAGGAAGGTGTGCAAAGTGAGTTGGCGCGCGGTTTCGGCGGGCAGGCCGAGGTCGATCGCCGCCTGTTCCAGCGCCTCTATGAACAGGAAGACGTAGGCCGGGCCACTACCTGAGATAGCGGTGACGGCGTCGATCTGGGCTTCCGTATCGACCCAGACAACACTGCCCACCGCCTCCAAAAGTTGTGTGGCCTGCGTCCTTTGTGCCTCACTGACGGCGGGCAGGGCATACAGTCCAGTAACCCCAGCGCCGACCAGAGCCGGGGTGTTGGGCATGGCACGCACCACGCTGGGATGCCCATGCAGCCAGCGGGAAATGTCGCTGGCACGCACGCCCGCCGCGATTGAGACGACCAGTAGCTCGGGCCGCAATGGCGGCAGGCTGCGGAGCGCGGCGTGCAACTGTTGCGGCTTGACCGCCAGAACCACGGCCTCGGCGGCCAACACTTCTGCGGCGTTGTCGACGACGTTCACGGTGAATTCCTGGGCCAGCCAGGTGCGACGTTCCGGTTGCTGTTCCGCGACGATGATGTCTTCGCGGGCAAAGCCTTTCTGCACCAGGCCGCCAACCATGGCGGCCGCCATGTTGCCACCACCAATAAAGCCGAGTTTCATGGGGTTTCTTCCTTGTAGTTTCGTGATCCGAATAGGGCGCTGCCGACGCGCACCATCGTGGAGCCTTCCAGAATCGCGGCTTCCAGATCGGCCGACATACCCATGGACAGGGTATCCACGGCCAAGCCTTCCGCCTGTGCCTGCTCCAGCAACGCGCGCAGCAGCGAAAACCGGGAACGTGCGTGATCAGGGCTGGCCTCCGGGATGCCCATGAAACCGCGCAAACGAAGGCCGGGCAGGCTCGCTACCCGACGCGCGAGATCTAGCGCCTGCTCTGGCGGCACGCCGTGCTTGCTGGGCTCATTGCTGACGTTGACCTGGACACAGACATTGAGGGGCGGCAGCGCGGACGGACGTTGTTCAGAAAGGCGGCAGGCGACTTTTTCCCGCTCCACGCTATGTACCCAGGCAAAGCGTTCCGCCACCGGACGCGTCTTGTTGCTTTGCAATGGGCCGATGAAATGCCATTCCAGAGGGAGATCGGCGAGGGCGTCGAGTTTATCCAGTGCTTCCCGCAAGTAGCTTTCGCCGAAAGCCGTCAGTCCGCTGGTATAAGCTTCGCGAATGGCGTTGGCGGGAAAGGTCTTGCTGACCGCCAACAAACGGGCACATTCGGCGGTTCTGCCCGCTTCGGCGCAGGCCGCATCGATGCGTTTCCGGCAAACTTGCACAGCGGCCGATATCGCACCCATAATGCCTTGAACTCCTGCGGAAAATCACGTAACTCAGCGAATTATAATGGAAATTTCCGAGCTCCTTGCCTTCTCAGTCAAGAACAAAGCCTCCGACCTGCACCTCTCCGCCGGCCTGCCCCCGATGATTCGGGTGAATGGCGATATCCGCCGTATCAACCTGCCCGCGCTCGACAACACCGCGACCCGCGCCATGATTTACGATGTCATGAGCGATATCCAGCGCAAGCATTATGAAGCGCATCTGGAGACGGATTTCTCTTTCGAGCTGCCCAATGTCGCGCGCTTTCGGGTCAACGCCTTCACCCAGGAACGTGGCGCCGGCGCGGTATTCCGGACCATTCCCAGCCAGGTACTCACCCTCGAGGAACTGGAAGCGCCGCGCATTTTCAAGGACATCTCCGATCAGCCACGCGGCATCGTCCTGGTCACCGGACCCACCGGCTCGGGAAAATCGACCACGCTGGCGGCGATGATCGACTACATCAACGAAAACATGTTCGGCCACATCCTCACCATCGAGGATCCCATCGAATTTGTGCACAAGAGCAAGAAGTGCCTGATCAACCAGCGCGAGGTGGGGCCGCACACGCATGGTTTTTCGGAGGCCCTGCGTTCCGCCCTGCGCGAGGATCCGGACATCATCCTGGTGGGTGAATTGCGCGATCTGGAAACCATTCGCCTGGCGCTGACCGGCGCGGAAACCGGCCACCTGGTTTTCGCCACCCTGCATACCTCATCGGCAGCCAAGACCATCGACCGGATCGTCGACGTATTCCCGGCGACGGAAAAGGACATGGTGCGCTCGATGTTGTCCGAGTCGCTGCGCGCGGTGATTTCGCAAACGCTGTTGAAGCGCAAGGACGGCGGTGGCCGGGTCGCCGCGCACGAGATCATGATCGGCACCCCGGCGATCCGTAACCTGATCCGCGAGAACAAGGTCGCGCAGATGTATTCCTCGATCCAGACCGGCCAATCCATCGGCATGCAGACGCTGGATCAGGCGCTGACGGAACTGGTTCGGCGCAATATGATTTCATTTGCCGATGCCCGTGCCGTGGCGATGAACAAGGACAATTTCCCGGTATGAACGATTTCCACAAGCAAATCTTCGAATGGTTGCGCTTCATGGTGGCGCGCGATGCTTCCGACTTGTTCATTACGGCCGGCTTTCCCGCCGCCATCAAGCTGGATGGCAAGGTTACCCCCATCACCAAACAGAGCCTGACGCCCTCCGAAACCCTGGAGTTCGCCAAGGCGGTAATGACCGAGAAACAACGAGCGGAATTCCAGGCCACCAAGGAAGCCAACTTCGCCATTCACGACCCTGAAATTGGCCGTTTCCGGGTCAATGCTTTCGTTCAGCAGGGGCGTACCGGCCTGGTGTTTCGCCTGATCAATACCGTGATCCCCAAGTTGGAATCATTGCATCTGCCGCCCAGCCTGCGCGACATCAGCATGATGCCACGCGGCCTGGTGCTGCTGGCCGGTTCCACCGGCTCTGGAAAATCCACCACCCTGGCGGCCATGATCGGCTACCGCAACGGCATCGCCAGCGAGCACATCATTACGGTGGAAGACCCCATCGAATTCGTCCACCAGCACGGCAAGTGCATCATCACCCAGCGCGAAGTGGGGAGCGATACCGAGTCCTGGGAGGTAGCCTTGAAAAACACCCTGAGGCAGGCCCCGGACGTCATCATGATCGGCGAAATCCGCGACCGGGAGACGATGGAATACGCCATGTCCTATGCCGAAACCGGCCACCTGTGCCTGTCCACGGTACACGCCAACAATGGCAGCCAGACCCTGGACCGTATTCTGAGTTTCTTCCCGCGCGACCGCCGCGATCAGCTGCTGCTCGATCTCTCGCTCAATCTGCGCAGCATCGTCTCACAGCGCCTGGTGCCGCGCACCGATGGCAAGGGGCGCATTCCGGCGGCGGAAGTCATGCTCAATTCGCCCTTGATCTCCGACTTGATCATGAAAGGCCGTCTGGATGAGATCAGAGACATCATGGCGCGCTCGCGTGACCTGGGCATGCAGACCTTCGACCAGTCGCTCTACGACCTCAACAACATTGGCATCATTAGTGCCGAAGATGCCCTGCGCAACGCCGACTCCTTCAACGACCTGCGCCTCAAGATCAAACTGCACGCCAAGGAAGAGCGTGGCGAATCGCCGCTTTCAGGGCTGGAACACCTGGATATCGTGTAGGCGTGGTCCGCAGGGTGCGCCGTGCGCACCAATTGACGGCATGTTGGCGCGCGCGGCGCACCCTGCGAAATCCGCAGGTGCTACAGGGTTACAGCGCCTTATCAAGAAACCCGCGCACGCTCTCAAGCAAGGCCTCATCGTGGCCTTCGAAAAAATGGTCAGCTTTGGGCACCACCCCCTGTTCTGATTTTTCCTGCAACCCCTTGGCGCGCTGTCCAGCCGCTTGCAGCACCTGTGGCAGATCGTTTTCGCCATACAGGTCCAGCACCGGGAATTTCAGCTTGCCGTAATCCAGCGCTCCGGGCGCACCGATGGCAACCCAGGCGGCGATCGGGGCATTCGGCGTACGCTCCAGATAGTGCGCAGTCATACGGCAGCCCATGCTGTGGCTCACCAACGCGATCTTCCTGTAGCCCTTGGCTTCCATAAACGCCACCGCCTGGCCGATGCGCGCCGCCGCCTCATCGAAAGTAGCGGGGTAATCCTCACCCTTGGCATCCGCCCGCAGCACCGGCATCTGTACCGACAAGGTGGCGTAACCGAGGTCCGGCAGGCGTTGCCGCAGCGGCCCGATCAAGCCCCAGTCCGGATGCACGCCCATTCCATGCACCACGATCAGCCCGGCCTTGGCCTGGCGAGCTTCGGTATAAAGCGTGAGGAACTTGTGGCCAGTCGCGTCGAGTTCCAGCCACACCGGGTCGCCGGTCAGTACGGCGGGCAACACTTCCTCGGCCCATTTCTGCTCGCGTGCATAGTCCGCGGCGATGGAAGGCAGGGCGAACAACAAGGTGAACAATAGGGTGAATAAGCGCATGGCAAACCTCCAGTGGCAAATGAAGCGCGGTTCTAGCCTTCAGCCGCTCAGCAGGCCATAGGCCATTCGTACACCGAGTAGATAAAGCAGGCCCGCGAAGATGCGCTTCAGCCGGACAACTGGCCAACTATGGGTACGGCGCGCGCCCAGCGGCGCGGTCAACCAACTGGTCGCGATGATGGCGGCGAACGCCGGCAGATAGACGAAGCCCGCGCTTCCCGCCGGCAATCCCGTCGCCACGTCATTGGCCACCTCGCCGGATAGCACATAGCCCAGCGCCCCGGCCAACGCAATCGGCAGGCCCACTGCCGAAGAAGTGCCGATGGCCGCCGGCATGCGCACATTGCACCAGGTCAGAAAAGGAATGGTCAGGGTGCCGCCGCCGATGCCCACCCAGCTCGACACCAACCCGATCACCCCACCTGCAACCGTCATACCCGACCAACCCGGCAGCCCTCGTGTCGGCCGGGGCTTGAAGCCGAGCAACATCTGGGTGGCGGCGTAGAACAGGAACAGGGTGAAAAACAACTTGAGGCCACGATCCGACAACTGCGTGGCGACCAGGGCGCCGACCAGGGTGCCAAGGACGATGCCGGGCACGATCTTTTGCACCACGCCCCACTCCACCGCACCGTGGCCGTGATGGGCTTTCAGGCTGGAGAGCGCGGTCAGCACAATGGTCGCCAGCGAAGTGCCGAGCGCCATATGGATGTTGTACTCCGCAGTGAAACCCTGTTGCATGAAGGCCCAGGTCAGCACCGGTACCATGAGCAGTCCACCGCCCACGCCCAGAAGCCCGGCGACGAAGCCAACCAACAATCCGAGCGCCAAGTACAGCGCAATCCACTCCATGCAATCAGCCCAACAGCTTCAGGATAAAATTCCACTCATCCGGGTCCACCGGCGTGATCGACAAGCGGTTGCCGCGGGCCAGGATGCGTAGGGTGGCCAGTTCCGGGTGGCCGCGCAGTTCGCCGAGGGAGAGCAGTTGGGTGTGCCTCACGTACTTCACTTCAACGTTGAACCAGCGCGGGTTCTCTCGCGTCGCCTTGGGATCGAAATATTTTCCGTCAGCTTCGAACTGGGTCTCATCCGGGTAAGCCAGGGTGCTCACCTGTGCCAGGCCGGCAATGCCAGGTTCGGGGCAGGACGAGTGGTAGAACAGCACGCCATCGCCGACCCGCATCTGATCGCGCATGAAATTGCGCGCCTGATAGTTGCGCACGCCAAACCACGCCACCTGCCCCTCCCGCGCCAGGTCGTCGATGCTGAATTCGGCGGGTTCGGATTTCATCAGCCAGTAACGCATAGTCATTCCTCGTTGTGCCTGAACAGTGTCGCTGCTCAATCAATTACAGCACTGCGGCAGTGTGTAGGCCGGGTAGCGATAAAGCCGCAACCTGGCCTAGACTGCCCACCCCGACATGAGCCTGTAACCTGAACATGAAAGAACTCAGCACCGAACAGCGCAAATTCCTCAAGGCTGCGGCCCACTCGCAGAAGCCGGTGGTGATGATCGGCGCTCATGGCCTGACCGAGGCGGTAATCAAGGAAGCGAGCGCGGCGCTTGCCGCGCATGAGTTGATCAAGGTGCGGGTATTGAGGGAGGGCCGTGCGGCACGCGAGGCTTGGTTCCAGGAACTCTGTACCGCCCTCGACGCCGCGCCGGTACAGCACATCGGCAAGCTGCTGTTACTCTACAAGCCGGCGGAGAAGCCGAAACTCCGGCTACCTTGAGTTCTGCTTGGCGACCAAGGCCAGGCCCAACAGGCTTTCGATCAGATACACCACGCTGGATATACCGTGCCAGGTGGCGAAGCGGTCGCGAAACAGGCTTTCCATCACATCTTTAGGCATGGCCTGGTCCTTGATCTGTTGCATGATTGGCTGAATGCCGAACTGCTGCGCGACGGTCAGTAACAGCATGGTCAGGACAATCCAGAAAAAACCCTGCTTCAACACGGCACCGCCGAAACGGTTCAGGCGAAACAACAGCAGCCAGCTGCCGCACACCAGTCCAACCCAGGCAATGCGGGAGAACATCTTGCCGGCCAGTATCCCCGCAAGCATGTGGTCGTCCAGGTTGTAGAACAGCGCCGGCGCAACCAGATAGCCTACCGCCCATAGTCCGCCCACCCAGAGCGTGATAGCCCAGGCGGCAAGTAGGTCAGGGAAGCGCTTCATTTGGTCACGCTCACAGGTAGTGAACGTCGACAATTTCGTAATGCCGCAGTCCACCTGGCGCGTTCACGTCGGCCACGTCGCCGGCGTATTTTCCGATCAGGGCACGGGCGATGGGGGAACCCACAGAAATCTTGCCGGCTTTGATGTCGGCCTCGTCGTCGCCGACGATCTGGTATTTCACTTCGCCGCCGGTTTCCGCATCGACCAATTCCACCGTGGCGCCAAATACCACACGGCCTTCGGCATCCAGGTGGCGCGGGTCGATGATCTGAGCGTTGGCGAGCTTGCCTTCCAGATCCTTGATGCGACCTTCGATGAAGCCCTGCTTTTCTTTGGCGGCATCGTATTCGGCGTTTTCCGATAGGTCGCCATGCGAACGCGCCTCGGCGATGGCGGCGATGACACTGGGGCGCTCGACACTTTTCAGACGTTGCAGTTCGTTGCGCAATAACTCGGCGCCGATCAGCGTCAGGGGAACTTTGCTCATGGGAGTACCTCTCGATGCAGACGCTTGTGCAGGTCTTGCAGGGAATAGACAGTAATGTCGCGCCGTTCCTTCATGCCCAGACAGGCCGCTTTGGCGCCGGCAAGGGTCGTGAAGTAGGGGATGTTCTGGGCCAGCGCCGCGGCACGGATGGCGAAGGAATCTTTCATGGCCCGCTTGTCCTCGACCACGTTGATGATCAACTGAATTTCCCGGTTCTTGATCATGTCGACGATGTGCGGGCGCCCCTCGGCAACCTTGTTGACGCGAGCGACCGGGATGGCGGAAGTGTCGATGACGTTGGCGGTGCCGCGGGTAGCGAACAACTTGAAGCCGAGTTCATGCAGGTGCGCAGCGATCTCAGCGACCTGGGGATGTTCCGGGTTGCGCACAGAAATGAATACGTTGCCGGCACGCGGCAGTTTCACGCTGGCGCCGTACTGGGCCTTAAGGAAGGCCTCGCCAAAGCTCTCACCCACGCCCATCACCTCACCGGTGGATTTCATTTCCGGAGTAAGGATGGGGTCCACACCAGGGAATTTTCGGAAAGGGAAAACCGCCTCCTTGACCGAGTAATACGGCGGAATGATCTCGTATTCAGCGCTCTGTTCTTTCAGGGTCTTGCCGACCATGCAGCGGGCGGCAATTTTTGCTAACTGGCGGCCACTGGCCTTGGACACAAAAGGCACGGTTCGCGAGGCGCGCGGGTTGACTTCCAGTACATAGACTTGGACGTTGTCACTACGCCCCTTGATGGCGAACTGCACGTTCATCAAACCAACCACGTTGAGCGCCCTGGCCATCGCTACAGTCTGCCGGCGCAGCTCTTCCAGGACCGCAGGGGTAAGGCTGTAGGGAGGCAGGGAACAGGCAGAGTCACCGGAATGCACGCCGGCCTGTTCGATGTGTTCCATGATGCCACCGATAAGAACCTGCTCGCCGTCAGAAATCGCATCGACGTCAACCTCGATGGCGTCATTGAGGAAGCGGTCGAGCAACACCGGGGAGTCGTTGGAAACTTTCACGGCTTCGCGCATGTAACGTTGCAAGTCGGCTTCTTCGCGCACGATTTCCATCGCCCGGCCACCCAGCACATAAGAGGGACGCACCACCAGCGGGTAGCCGATCTCGGCCGCCAGGCGGATCGCATCGGTTTCTGTGCGTGCGGTGCGGTTGGGCGGTTGCAGCAGCCCGAGTTCATTGATCATCTTCTGAAAGCGCTCGCGGTCCTCGGCGGCGTCAATCATGTCCGGCGTGGTGCCGATGATGGGCACGCCGTTTTTTTCCAGATCGCGCGCCAGCTTCAACGGTGTCTGGCCGCCGTACTGAACAATCACGCCCACCGGTTTTTCGATGCGCACCACTTCCAGCACGTCTTCCAGTGTGAGCGGCTCAAAATAAAGGCGGTCGGAGGTGTCGTAATCGGTGGAAACCGTCTCCGGGTTGCAGTTGACCATGATGGTTTCATAACCATCCTCACGCATCGCAAGTACCGCATGCACACAGCAATAGTCGAACTCGATACCCTGGCCGATGCGGTTGGGTCCGCCACCCAACACCATGATCTTCTTACGCTCGCTTGGGCGCGCCTCACACTCTTCCTCGTAGGTGGAATACAGGTAGGCGGTGGACGTGGCGAATTCCGCCGAGCAGGTGTCGACGCGCTTGTACACCGGATGGACGGCAAGTTCCCAACGACGCGCCCGCACGGCGTGTTGGTTGGTATTCAATAATTTCGCCAGGCGCCGGTCGGCGAAGCCGTTGCGCTTGAGGGCGAAGAGTTCATCGCGCGAGAGGTCGTCTAGTACACGACCTTTCAGATCGCGTTCTTGGCGAACCAGGTCTTCAATCTGGGCGAGGAACCAGGGGTCGATCTGGCTGGCGTCCTGTACCTCGTCGAAGGTCATTCCGATACGGAGGGCATCGGCCACGTACCAAAGGCGCTCGGGACCGGGGTTGCCTAGTTCCGCTTCAATCTCGTCCTGGTCGTTGCTCTTCTCATCCAATCCGTAGACGCCTGTCTCCAAGCCACGCAGGGCTTTTTGAAACGATTCCTGGAAAGTGCGTCCGATGGCCATAACCTCGCCCACTGACTTCATCTGGGTGGTCAGGCGATCATTGGCCTGCGGGAATTTTTCAAAGGCGAAACGCGGCACCTTGGTGACCACGTAGTCAATCGACGGCTCAAATGAGGCCGGGGTGGCGCCACCGGTAATGTCGTTCTGGAGTTCATCGAGCGTGAACCCTACGGCCAACTTGGCCGCGACCTTGGCGATGGGGAAGCCGGTGGCCTTGGACGCCAGCGCCGAGGAACGCGACACGCGCGGGTTCATCTCGATGACCACGATGCGCCCATCCAACGGATTGATGGCGAACTGCACATTCGAGCCGCCGGTGTCGACACCAATCTCGCGTAACACGGCAATGGAGGCGTTGCGCAGGAGTTGGTATTCGCGGTCGGTCAGAGTCTGGGCGGGGGCGACGGTGATCGAGTCGCCGGTATGCACGCCCATTGGATCAAGGTTTTCGATAGAGCAGACGATGATGCAGTTGTCCGCATGGTCACGCACCACTTCCATTTCGAACTCTTTCCAGCCGATCAGGGATTCCTCAATCAGGAGTTCCTTGGTCGGGGATGCGTCGAGGCCGCGTTCGCAGATGCTGAGGAATTCCTCCATGTTGTAGGCAATGCCACCGCCACTTCCGCCCATCGTGAACGAGGGCCGAATGATGGTTGGGAAACCGATGCCAGCCTGGATTTGCATGGCTTCTTCGATGCTGTGCGCGAGGGCAGAACGCGGATTGGCCAACCCGATTCGAGCCATCGCTTGCTTGAACTTCTCACGGTCCTCTGCCTTGTCAATGGCTTCGCGACTGGCGCCGATCAGCTCGACCCCGTATTTTTCAAGCACACCATGCCTGGCAAGATCGAGGGCGCAGTTAAGGGCGGTCTGGCCGCCCATCGTCGGCAGAAGCGCATCGGGGCGCTCTTTTTCAATGATGCGCTCCACTGTTTGCCAGTTGATAGGCTCGATATAAGTGGCATCAGCCATCTCCGGGTCGGTCATGATGGTGGCCGGGTTAGAGTTGACCAGGATGACCCGATAATCTTCTTGCCGCAGCGCCTTGCAGGCCTGTGCGCCGGAATAGTCGAACTCGCACGCCTGGCCGATGACAATAGGACCGGCGCCGATGATGAGAATGGAATGAAGGTCGCTGCGCCTAGGCATGAACCACCTTGCTGTCTTGCATCATTCTGATGAAACGGTCGAACAAGTAGCCCACGTCCTGCGGCCCAGGACTCGCCTCTGGGTGCCCCTGGAAGCTGAACGCGGGCACATCAGTGCGACTAATCCCCTGCAGGGAGCCGTCAAACAGGGAAATGTGGGTCGCGCGCAGGTTGCTTGGTAGGGTGGCGGCATCTACCGCAAAACCGTGGTTCTGGCTGGTGATCATGACCCGCTTGCTGTCCAGATCCTGCACCGGATGATTGGCGCCGTGGTGGCCAAATTTCATTTTGACGGTACGCGCCCCGGATGCCAACGCCAGCAATTGGTGTCCAAGGCAGATACCAAAAGTTGGAATGCGCGCGGCGGTGATTTCCTGAATGGCCTTAATGGCGTAGTCGCAGGGCGCGGGATCGCCCGGCCCGTTGGAAAGAAGAACGCCATCCGGATGCATCGCCAGCACTTCGGCAGCGGAAGTTTGTGCCGGCACTACGGTGATGCGGCAACCTCGCATGGCCACCATGCGCAGGATGTTTCGCTTCACCCCGAAGTCAAGGGCGACAACCTGCAAGCAATACTCGGCCGGCCTCTTAAAACCCTTACCCAATTCCCACTCGCCTTCTTCCCAGATATAACGTGCGCCACAGGTGACCACCTTGGCCAAGTCCTTCCCCACCATGCTAGTACATTCACGCGCTTGGGCGATGGCGATGTCCGCATTGACATTCCTAGTCATGATGCAACCGTTCTGGGTACCGTGTTCGCGCAAGTGGCGAGTTAGGCGACGTGTGTCAATGCCCGAGATCGCCTTGATGCCGCGCTCTTTCAGATAACCTGGTAGGCTCTGTTGCTGGCGAAAGTTGCTGGATCGCAACGGTAGATCGCGAATGATCAATCCGGCCGCACGCACAGCGGCGGATTCCGCATCCTCCATATTAGTGCCGACATTGCCGATATGCGGGTAAGTCAGCGTGACCATTTGGTTGCAGTAGGAAGGATCCGTCAGAATTTCCTGGTACCCGGTCATGGCAGTGTTAAACACCACTTCACCAACACTGGCTCCCTCGGCACCTATCGACTGGCCACGGAACACCATTCCATCAGCCAAAGCAAGTATTGCGGGTACGAAAGCTGACAAGATAACCCCTGGTCCCGATGTGATAAGCGGGGCGGACTCGCGCCTACCCCGCTTAATTGAAAAACAGCCGCAATTATATGTTCAGGCCATCACTAGCTCAATAACGTCATCCTGGTGAGTGGATTTTGGATAGCAAAACCCCCGCGCAAGCGGGGGTTATGTGTAAAGGAGGAGTCTGGCGATGACCTACTTTCGCCGGCGGAGAGCCGACTATCATTGGCGCGGACATGTTTCACGGTCCTGTTCGGAAAG
>Ga0100378_1001622_pt1 | contig 23262 bp, 17 predicted proteins | sample CryGeymeta201502_FD_81535 | JGI IMG/M metagenome (GOLD analysis project Ga0100378, IMG submission 81535) | Groundwater microbial communities from Crystal Geyser aquifers in Utah, USA - Crystal Geyser metaG 2015-02 | ecosystem: Environmental > Aquatic > Deep subsurface > Groundwater | place: USA... | reverse complement strand
TATCGATTTTCTTTTGGTTACTTTCTGATTTTTCCTATCACCTGATTGATCTTTTGAATGATTCCCGTCTCGAGTTATTGAGCCTATTTTCTCATAGAAAGGTAACGCTTTAAAGCTGCATCAAGCTCAACTGAAGGCTACAGCACAACTTTTTTTGCATAGAAATAATCTTCGACTTCCTAATTATAAATGTATTTCTAGAGTCTGTCACACCCGACAGTCAGAATGTTAGCATACTCAAACTACAGAATGTTGTGAGCTTGCATCAGGTTAAAATGGCTAGACACAATCTTTTATATTTAGAGCCAAAGTTCCTCTTCTTCTTTTACGATCCATTGGCCTATAGTACTTATCCATTCTTTCGATTATTTGTGTGTTCGAATGATTTATCCTTATACTTTGGCTTTTTCTTAATATAGGGATTCTAAGTTCAGTACACAGCTTTTCGGTTTTAACCTGAGGTTTTGAAGATATGTAGTGAATTTGAGAGATGTCAGACAATCGTTAGCATTCATTTTATTGCTGAACACACTGAAGCAATAAACTGCTGAGACTTCTTTGATTAAGGCTTATTTTAGATAAAGACTGAAATCATCATCAGAAGCCCCAGTTTCAGTTGCAATGATTTTATCAAGAGTCTCAGCTTGCATATAGTTGAACAAGTTGATAAACCAAGAAGTGTGTTTCTTGGAGGCTTTAGTTGTATAAGGGTGGCTCAGTTTGATAATATTGAGCTTACTCAACTTATACTCGGTAACATTTCCATGTTTATCGTACCCATTGTCGATTTCGATCTTTATCTACATGTTGGTAGTTGTACTGTAAATGTAAGGTTCTATGTTTATTATCCGTTTTATCTGCTCAGCTACAAGCTTTTCATGAAGATGCGGATAATTTTAAGGGCACTCTTCATATTCTGAATCATGATTTCAGGTATTCCCACCAGTTTAGCTCCCTCTAAAAGATCATTTGCCAGCCAATTATGCAACTCACTTTTGGCACTGGTTCCACCCAGTAGGTCATTGATCTTCCCATCTCTATGCTCCCAGCAACTGAGCTTGATAGTGACTCGGTCATCGAGTTATCTTTCGTAGCAAGTGTCAAAAAGAGCGGCTAAAAACTGTAGGAGGAAACCTTGATTTTGAGACTATCCAATCAATCTACATGACTCCATTAGTACATCTTTTATTTTTTTTATTCATCGTTTCCAAGGATCAGAACTGTACTGTCTTTTCCTTTAAGAAGATCATCAACACAAGCATCGATTATTGGATTATGATTATGGCGCTGCTTTATGATAAAAGTACAAGTTTTTCAGTGAGGAAAGATACAGCCTCAAAAGTAAAATCTTTATGTTTTCGACCAGGATCATCAGCAATTCCTTTGTATGTGATTTTTTTCTCAGAAGCATCAAGAAAGCTCAGTATTTTGAGAGTTTCTGGCTATTCGAATAATGCGTAAGCTTTGCACTGCTTTTCCTCGACATGTTGAGTTTCTTTTTCCATTTCTACGATAATAATACTTAATTATAAAATGAACACCGAAACTGCTGGAGCTCACATTTCTTTGAGACACTCTTCCCTTTGGAGAAAACCTCTTGTCTATGAAAAATATCAAAAAGCTCTGCCTCAGTGCCACCTTCAGATGAATGAAAGTAAAATATATTTGATTCAGTGGGAACTAAAGGCTGCTCATGGACAACCAGAAACAACTCAGTTCAACTAAGTTCGACTCTTCAGCAGAAAAACACTAGACCAAAATTTGCTACTTTTAAGTCCGAGAGATAAGATAAACAATCGCAGGCAAATCTACCAGCAAGCCAAGAGGTTCAAACAAAAAGTAATCGATTAGCAGAATCAATGATTCGATAAAAAGAAAAGAACTTCACTCAAGCAAGGTCCAACTATTTGACATTGGCAACCTATCCAGCTGTGGGAAATTGTCCTTTTATGATGAACTATCATAGCCGTCTGGTAAATCCTGGCTATGTTCGCAACGTGAAGGGTAAGCACTTTGTTCGTTGATTGATGGCCATAAAAATATAAATTATCATCCTAGATTGATCTTGAATCCTTTTGGATCCTTTTTGCTTGTTGATATGTTGATCACTGGTCGGTATTGAGTGTTCTCTCCAAGGTTCAAGTATATATTGTTGCTGATGTTATTATTTATGATACTTGAACCCTACTCTTGAGAGCTCTTTTTGGAAAAATCTTTTGGCTTTGGCTTGGCTACGCCTATTTATTCAAAACAATTGGGTGGAGTACAATCAGTTGTAAAATTGGTTTTCTTCTCCAATTTTTTTGAAGAGTTAGTTTACAAGTTAAGATCAGACATCCCAGTATCATTAGTGTATGGCTCAGATTTCTGTATTGTTTAATCAGATTTTTTTATAAATGAGTTTGACTTTAAAAACTGCTATAATTTTTAACGTACTTACTCATACTATTGTTCGTGATTATTCGCATAACTCTCTTTGTCACTTTATCTCTCACTCTGTTCTTACAGGTCTGAAATATTTGTTTTTTTCTTCGAGCTAAAATTATTTCCAAAAGGAGGAGAAGTTTACTCATAATATGACTATCCTTTGTTTTCTTAGCTATGATTTGATAAATTTGACTCCATTTCACTATCTTCATCCTTGTCCATCATAGAGCTGCTCACTTCACTTTTCTTCCTCCTTTCTGACTCACTTTTGAAATCAGATATGTCAACTGATTAGCTCTTCAATTCACAAGTCTCAAATTGTTGTATGGAATTAACTTGGTACTCTTTGAGCTTTTATTCAGTATCTCTTTTGATATTTTGAGCTTCTTTTTCATTAGTCATCCCTGTTTATTAGAATTCATCATTGAACATCTCGACAAAAATGATCTTTTCCTTCTTCAAAATGATGGAATAGACCTTGCACCAAGTGTTAATTTCGTAGAGGTTGTCACGACACATCAAGCCATCAATCGCAAAAGCATCGCAAAGAGTCGTGCATACTGTATGATCATTTACCTATTCTTAATAGTTTTTAGCAGACTGGATCTCATAATTTGAGTACAGGATGTTTCTCATCACAATTTCCAGGATAATGCCCACAACTCTGTGTCTATTCAGATGGTATTGAACTGATTTCAATTTTTTCTTGTACTCTTTGGGAAGCTCTTCAGGTAGCAATTATTTTAGAAATTAAGAAAGCAATTTTTTCAAGTGAAGAGATTCCATTGGTTGCTTATTGAACCAGAGCTGCTTATCGTTAAGAAGAGGGGTATTTTGTATAATTGTCAAATCTGTGCTCTTTGAAAAGGAATAAATCCTAAGCTTATGTAAGGCATAGTTTTAGTATTGAGGACCATTTAGAAAGACTGCCCCTCGTCCGTTGAATGAAACTCTCCTGTCTCTGCTGAAACCTTAGTCTTCTGAACTCAGTCTATCTGCCTCTTGCTGCAGACGTGTACTTTAGAGTTGTTTGAGATGCTCCTTACGAATATGACATAGCAAGAGATAGTTAAAAGCCCGGATGTTGGCATTAGGACCTGCCCCAATGATATTGGTCAAAGTGTTATTATGAAAGATATCTTTGAGCGAAGGAAATGGTTCTTTCGGTTTTTAACTGGCTTGATCAAGCCCTTCTATTTGCATAAGTTTTTAGAACTAGTGTTCGATCTCTAAATTTTAGACAGTGTTTTCCTCAAAGCTTCTCACCTTTCGCATGATTAAATTTATGTGATAGAATCATTATAATCATTTTGAATTAGTTGCTTTCCATTTCCATGAAATACACCGAATCCAACTAGCACCCTACTGCTCCCTTCAGGGAAATCATAAATCTCCAGCTAGAGAAAGTCTATCAATAAACAGAATCGACTCTGGCCAAAGAGATTCCCCTTACCAAAACATTGAGCTCTTATGACATTGATAGGAAGGAAGTGGCCACTGAGGAAGGGAAGTCATCTGAGTTAGAAGGGTAGAAAACAATGAAAATTCAGCCCAATTCTCGCAAAGCCTAGTTCCTCTCAACTAAAACCATTAACGAAAATGGTCAATCTGTTTAACCTTAAAATTGTTAGGATCTAGATTTTTAGCTTTTTAGCAACATGAGTGTAGGCGAAACCGCTCACATTCTCCGCCTGGAGAAGAACTTCAAATCCATCACTCAGCCATTTCTCAATTTGTGCAAATCACTGTAAGAGACTAATTATTCAGAAAGCTAGGTATGTGTCAGCACACTGATAGTTTCATAACAGTGAAGAAAGGAAATCACAATAATTGCAGATGCGTTTTCAAGATATGGGGAGCTTCAGAGCCAGATACGACTGTGTACCAGTTGAGAAGATATGGGAGAGGCAAATAGGCAAAACTGATTATGGTTGAGGGAGATGAGATGGCCTTTCATAACTTTTATCTAGCTCTGCTGAGGACACTTGAAGTCAAAAAATTAGTCAAGTATGAATTAAAATATATAGAGTTTCTCCAGGAGCAAGAGTTCAACTTTTATTCGATGAGGAAAGCGCTGAAACATACGAGTGTACAAAAATATGCAGCAAAATGCACAAAATGCTCAGCAAAGGAAAAAAAATTGATAACGATGCTGTGAATGATCTGGTGTCTAGATTGAAAAACTAGTCCAGCCGTCTCAAAAATCTTGTTTACAAACGGGAAGACCTCCTAGATTTGAACACTCTTGAGCAACAGATGGAAGCTTTATGCTATCAAACATCAGATATAATCAGTCTGTTTGGAAAAATCTACCAAGGGGAATACCAAGTCTACAGGTAAAAAAGATAAAGGCTACTTAAACGATTTCCTATCAGTGATTTATTCAGACAACTCTAGATCTCTGAGCACTACAATCAGTTCAGAAGACTGCGTTCTTTAAAATAAATCGAGGATGAGGAGAAAATACCCTACATGTCTGCTACTAGGGAGCTGAAAAAGCTAGCAACCGTGACTTCAGCTAGTGCAGCTTATGAGCATATTCTTATATTCAGGCAGCAGATAAGAATCGCATACAACTGCTATTTCAAAAATTGTCTCCGGTTGGGTGACATGGACGACTATCTTCCCGTCACGATATTCTGTGTCTTGGCAGTCGACAGTGAAGAAAATATATTGGGTTTGATTAAGTTGCTCATGTCATAACTTAAAGATTCGGATGACAATGAGTGGGAGAAAAAGACTCTAACTGATCTTGAGGCTGCTTTTGAGTATATTTTGCAACAATGGAAGATTCCTAAGTGATATTTTGTAGATATATAAATATATACTTATTCAAAATGTCTACACTGAGAAATCCTCTCACATAACTAATTCTTCCTCCTCTTCTTGGTTGCCTTGTGAAAATATGAAAAAACAACTGCTTGTTGAAACTGCTAATTGTCCCGTTGATTCGTTGAAGTCGTGGCCGAAAACCCGAGAGTTGCAGCTAAAGGGATTATTTCTCTTTCCATCTCCGACCTTCCTCGTCTTGGTTTATTGTCCAAAATCGAGCTCGTAGTGAACATTGTCACCGTTATTGGGATCCATTATATGAAAGGAGTTTCCATAGTTCCCAGTGACAACATTGTTGTTGGCTTCAGTTATTCTAAACCGATCCTCTAGCACTTCGGCTTAGAAAAGCTCAGGAAGATGTTGTTTGATTTCTTCATCGATATAGATGGTATGTAGAGGTTAGCGGTTATAGCACATATCCCATACCTTTACTGAAATCAGGTCCCTAGTGACTATTTTCTTCGAGTCTGACAAAAAATTAACAGAGGTATACTGTTTTATTATTTCGCTGATAAAGCTGTTCTATTGAACCGATGAAACAAAATGAAGAGAATTGGGATGGATGATTGATTCTCGACTATCCAAGACGTTAAGACTACCGTGATTTGTTCCAACAGCGAAAAGTGATTCATTGGTTGGATGAACTTGAGCGCATGTGATTTTATTGGACTTAGGGTGTTGAGAATTTTCATTTATTTTATGGATAACATAAGGCGTAGCATTTTTTTGAAGACTCCATAATAGCATCGACTGCTCTTCTGCCGTGAAAAGATACTACTCGTTGTTGGTTAACCCAAAGGAGCAGATTGGACTGTATGAGGTGTTGCTAAATGACCTTTGAAGATTAACACGAACAGTAGTTTCCTCCTCACTTGGAGGGCACACTAAATCTTAAGACCAGTTCTCCAGCCACTGATGATGCTCTTTTTCATAAAGTTTCCAGAGCTTTACTGTATGAGTATTGCCTGTCAGGAGCTTCATGTACTTTCCTTGGGGACGAAGCCAATGAATATCCAGGATCTCTTCGCTGATGTTGAGGTTTTTCAGTGTGTCAAAGTTGGGATGGTGAGCTTCGAATTCATAGTAGTAGTCGTACTACTGGCAACTTTATATTTTTTCGGGAGAGTGGAAGATAATGAGACGTCCTGCCCGATCTCCAAGTGCCAGGAAGGCACCTGTGGGGTCAAACTTGACAGTGGTGATGTTGTCTTCTTCCAGTAGTTTTTAGCTCTTGCTTTTGTATCCAAAAAGTTGTGAGCAACTATACTTTGCAATACCTTAACTCTCTTCGCACATCTTAGTATAATACTAATTTTTAGAAGAAGCGTTTTTTAGATTAAGTTCGGCCAGTAACAAGAAATCGATACAATTTGCTTCCAAAAATCCAGGATTGAACTGATATTTCTAAAATTTGAATTAAATTTTGGAGAAAGTTCTTATTTTGACAGGAGTTTTTTTGGACATTTTCACATATGAAAGGAAATTATTCCCTCCAAATATTAAATAATCGCAAAAAACATGGACTTTTAGCCCATCCTGTCTTGAGTTGGTCTTCTGATCGGAATGATTTTACTTACTAATAAAATAGGAAGAATAGTTATTTATCAACAGTAAGATATGCTACTTAGATATTCTTCTATGATGGAAATTCAACAACAAAGCATTCTCTCAACTTTAGAGAATCTTTTATTTATGAATACAACAACCATCATCAGCTCAATGCACTATCAATTAGAATCCCGTTATTCTTTCTCTTCAACTTCTACGGCCTTCACCTTTTCATCATTGTGAAGATAGTCTCCATAAAAAGTGTGATATTCATCGATAATCTCAATCCTTGGAAGATTTTCTATCTTCAGAAGGAACCCTTCAACCATGGTTTTGACTTCCCATTTGCTGTTGTTTTTAAACCTTATCTCAGGAATAAAACTCACTCCTTTGTAAATTGAAGCCAACTATTATCTGAGCTCCAGCAATTCATTGGATGTTCGAGTCAGATACAGGTCCTTTCTTCTGAACCTAAAGCTAAACTTTTCGTTAACTGAACCTCTTTTGAGGCGCTCGACTCTGACTACTTCAATGAGTCCACCTTTGTCATCATATTAATCAAGAATTTGACTTTGCCTTTCTACCGCTTGAAAGATTAGCTGACCTCCATCAGTAAGTATGACCTCCTGTTTGATTATATCATACTTGATAAAGGTGAACAAGCTCGTACAGTAGTATTTTTTGCTGTTAAGGACTAGTTATAAATACCTACGACAATTTTAATTGATCTTTTGTTTGTTTTTGGTTGTTAGGCCTCCAACCAAGCTATAAAACTGAGGAACTGAACAGTTGCACTCTTCTTCAATGCGTTGATTTAAAATTCCTAAGCCTATAGGAGTTTTTTTCAAATCCCAAGAGAGTCGTTTGCTTTTGTCAATTAAACATGAGAGGCCAAACATTATGCTTCTTTCTTCACCAATCACACTCTCAGCTGTAACAAAGAATTTGACCTCATAGTCAAGTAATTTGATGATTTTTTCGTGATCAGAAGGCTCATATATTTTGACTTCTGGATCAAAATAACCTGAAAACTCAGTTTATCTGACCTATCGAACTGAGGAAATGTTTTTCCGATTGTGGCGAATCATAATGTAGTGCCTACTGCAGAAAGAAGAGTATGAGTTTTAGAAATAAGCGATGAAAGGAGCTGACTTCTATGAATCAACATTCAAAAACACTAACAATTCTTTTGTAATAAAGATCGGAGTTTTCAGAATTTGTTCAAACCAGGTTTATAGATTTTCTGACATATTGCCTTCGACTTATCCTCCTAAGAGGCCAATCGGTCGAGGAAGAACATGTTTGGGGAAGTTCTAAGCTGTGAAAATATCTGCTAGTTTAGCATGCAGAGCTTGGAATTACTCAATGGTTCTCAGAGCCTAAAAGCGACTGTTTCCTACCTGACTCAATATAAAGTAACAACTCTTCATCTTGTCTCCCTCCCGTAGATATCTTACCTTTTTGTCCACAAAGACATTTCTTCGAGGAAGTTCATTGAGAAGATTAATTTAACTTTTTATGCTCTGAGCTGATCTTTTCAAAACATGCCCGATGGCTACTAAATCTTGGTTGTCAATATCAGGACGAGTTGCATTTCCATCCTCAACAAGGTTTTCATTGAGCATATCCTCCACACCCAACCAATATCTAATGCGGTCATTAAGTTAGAGGAACTCGAAAAATATCTTGACAAAGCTGGGAATATCCTCACTGGTTGACATTTGCAAGGTGTCAGTGTCTTCAGCCCTGTAGATTCCAAAAATTGCCAGAATGAGGTTCGCTGAATGAAGAAACTTTTACTCATGATCAGAAGAATGTTCACAATCAGGTTTAGAGGAAGGAAGTAGTCTTCGAACATTTTGTAAACTGAAAAAGTCCCTGCGAGAATCCAAAAAAGTCGATGAATCCATATGGACTGGGCCATATTTCTTTGCTGCTCTCTCCGAAGCACCAGAGCCGAAAGATACCAGGCCATGCTTCCGAAGATATAAAGAAAGCCTTGATAGTCAAAGGAGTACTATACCAAATATACCCAGCCGAATAGAACATGTTGGGGGTGCAGATAAAACTCAGGAAGACCATGCTGAGATAGAGGTAGCAATTGAACAGACTTAGCTTTGCTTTTATCACAAAACTTGCTGGAAGGATCTACATATAATTTCATTTACTCGGTATGTTAATGCCTAGCTGTTTCGCTGTCTTTACTCCTCCGATTCGCAATACTTGAGCAATTTTTCTCCGGGTATGTGGCTGACATAATAAGTGGGTTCTGTCTCAAGTACTTTAAAGTAGCGGAAGAGCAATGCTACCACGCCGTAGTAGCAAGGCAGAAGGTAAAATAAAAATTAAGTCTCGAGGAAGTTGTTCTATTCGCCTTCAGAGTCGATGGGAGGAGGGTCCATTTTGATTATAATATGAAGTGGATTACACTTAAACCTAATAATCTACCTGTAGTAGCCCTCGAAATAGACAGAGCCATATAAGTCTTCAACAGTACATTTTATCCGAAGTAGGTCTGCTCAGTCAGGTCGAAGTAATGGGGCAACCTAATGATGTACACTAACTAGATACTCTCAGGCATTAATTTGAAATTAGAATGAGTCAGTTGGATTCCTACTACAGATAGCATAGCACAGATGATAATATTTCAATCTTCCACATGCTAAAACTCAAACTCAATAAGGTTATCTTTCTCTACGGCAGATTTGAAAGAGCAGATCAAAAACATAAAAACTCTTATCAAGAAAAAATCAGCCAAATGGAAAAAAGTGACGAATCATTATTTTTATCAACAAGTGCAAAGATTCTCGATCAACCTTTGTTTTAATACTATTAAAATTCTCCAAAAAAAAATCGCAGCAAGTCTATCAAAAAAAGTCAAGCTGAGGAAAAGCCTGAAAAAGGAAGACTTGCCAATAATAAACCACTTAAAGGTCAAAAAATGGAGGACTCCAAGAACTAAAAGGCATCTATCAACTCAAAAGCTCAAAGTAGGATTTCCAGCAAGAACGAACCTTCAAAGAAATAGCCCATCAAGAAGCCACTCAAGCAAGAAGTACCAAAAATGAAGCAGATGACAAGATTACCAGGGAAATCTATTGGAGGTCAAGGTATTGACACCCCGGCTTTTCGGGATTAATCAATGAACCCAGCATAATTACTGGAAGAGATGCGTCGATCCTCAGATTTAAAGTTTACGATAAAGATGACCAAGTAAGAATACAGGGAGTTGTTAGAGTTGAAACAGCAGATGAAGGCCGAAGGGAAATTATGATAATGTGATATATTTAATGTTGCGAAATCAAAGTTTATCAAAAGAACCCACCACTTCATAAACCTTTAACCAACAAGCTCATACTATTCAAAGCAATAACTACCACAAAATGAGCTTCGGAAGAGTATACTTGTCTCTAACTAGTTCGAAGAGGATAAGACGATAAATGAGCAGTTACATTAACTAACTCTTTCTTATGATATCACCAATGAGGCCCTTGAAAAAGCTACCCTCATGGTGCAGCTGCTTGAGTAGTAAAGAGTGTAACTTCTGGCATTAGTTTAAAATCTTCAAAGCGAGATAGCTAATAAAAATAGTTAAATAGTCGAGCTAAGAAACAAGATATACACAACTCAGGTCATACCAAGTCAATAGCTGTATACTACCCCTGAAAAAAAAAGTGAGTTTGATGGAAATAAGCTGCTTTTTTCATTCTCACAACCCACAAATGCAACTAAAAAAGCTAACTTTCATATAGTCAGTCCTTCAACAAAAGAAGTTCGACCTGGTGTAACTGTTAGTCAATAGCTATCGCCTTGGAATGCCACCAAAGGAATATTTCAAGAATTAGCAGAGGTTCTTTCCCAGTAAGACAATCATCAATAAATTGTGAACCAGATAGATCGCATCATCAATCACTAAAGCAAAATAGTTGAGAGTGTTCAGTCTGCCTACAGAAAGAGATCTTCGTAACTGGTGGAATAATTTGAGTCTAACTTGCTTTAGTCTTCAGATTTGAGCCTATCCAGTTTGAAAGAGTACACAAGTTCAACAGAGAAGGAGGAGGTTATATCTCCAGCTTAACTTTTTAGATAATACTAGCGAATTATTTCAAACTACAGATCATATTCAGCCCATCTTAAGGCATATCTTTGTGAGGCTATCAACTACATCACTTCTATTAGCTAATACATCAGCCTTGAGGGAAAAGACTATCGATGGAGACTTCAAGCCATTCACAGTTCAATATAATAAGCAGCTACCTCTTTTGCCTCTATTCAAAAGTATCATAAACATTAAAATAAATAGTTGGCTGGAATAATTGAGGAAATGATCATTAACATAAAAAAGGTCCAATACACCCATGGCCCTCAGCTTCAGAAAAGGTATTATGATTTTCAATGATCCATAATATTACCGTTTGATTTAATAATGAAAAGCAGCCAATCATCCAGTCATCTTCCGAACTCTTTCTTCCAAGAAAACCTTCCAACTATTAAAAAGAGTGTTGACAAAGATAGCTATCAAAGCTAGCAACGCAAGCTATTTGAGGAAGAGTATTCGTTCAATCAACGACACGAGTAATCAAACACATACAACCACTCTTAAATACCATCAAGAATGGATCTTCAGCTCAAATATGCATCAATTTTTGAAGAGCTGAATGTTATCGAAATACCAGAGATTATTCAGCTGTTTCTGGAGGAGCTTGAAGAACACGAAAATACAAGAATCAAATTGCTGACATCCGATAGAAATATTAAGCTTCTAGAGGAGTAAAATGCCGAATTGAAGCAAGTGCTACTGAAGAAACGAGAGTCAATAACTCAGTTATGTCTCAATGAAAGCAATCACCTCGACATGATTGAGCAGTTAGAGGGGAGGCTGAAAAACAACTACTTCAGCGCATAAGGACACTATCACAAAAAGTACAAAGAGCTTGAACAATACATGAACTAGTACGTACACAAAAGCAAAGAAGCCCAGGAATAAATCTACCACAACTACAAAGTCATCAAAAATTAAAATAGTCGACTGATTTATCAAGTTCAGGAGCTTGAGAAAAATAACTTCAAGATCTAAAAAGAGGGAAGTATACAAATAAGTAAGATACGCCAAATTGAATAAACTCTTGAGCTTATGCTGGAAAAGGAAAGCAATATGGCACATACAATTGAGCAACTCGAGGCCCAAAATATCCAGCTAAAAAAAGAGAAAAATGAGCTCATTGAGTGTCTAAAGGATCACTAAAATTTCAAGAATGAATTATCTGAAGAAAACAAGGAACTGTCAGTTGAACTGGACCTTATCAAAGAAAAAATATCTTAAAATCAGCATATTAAACAGGATATTTTTAGTAAGATTGAAGCATACCAGTAGTCCAACCTGAGGCTGACATTAGAGAATCAAGGATTGACTGAAAAATATCAAAATATCCAGAAATAGCATCAAGCAACTCTTATTCAGCTCTAGTAAAATAAAATGGAAATCCAACAGTTGGCAAAAGAAAAGAATAACCTTTCTGAACATTATGAGGAGCTGGGAGCTTTGTATGAATAGATAAGGAACAGTCTCATCAACAGTACGTAAAGCTGCGACTCTTTGACTCAATAGATGAATCAATTGAAGTAAGAGCTAACAGAACTTTCCGAATAGCATCAATAGTTGCAAAAAAGTTATCAGTTGTAAAAATAGAGCAAAAATAACATCAAGAAATAACTTATAGGACTAGCTGACCAAGTAAGATTCATGGAAAGCACCTACAAGAAAGAATTAAGCCAAAATTAGAAGATAAAATCTGAGCTTCAAAAGTTTTGGCACAAGAAAGAAACACCCATGCGATAGGTAACTCTAAATGGCTCCTTACAGTACAGTCCAAAGTTTCCTTGCGAATCTTCTTTTTGCGAAAATAAGAAAAGAGAGGGCAACAATAGGGCATCGTCAGGAAAAGTTTAACAATAAAATTATACCCTTTGATATATAGCTCGCATTCTGACGCAATTGATTAATAATATTATTAATGGAGAGTAGCAGCAAATATCTGGAGGAAGACCATACCATGCTCACTGGCCCTGATCCAATCAATGGTGAATAAATTTACCATATGACCCGGCTGACTGTCTCAACCAAACAGCACAAAAAACAGCTCAGCAAACAAGTCAAGAGAGCCCAGAGCGAAAACCTGGAGATAAATCAAACTCTGAAGCTGGCTGCAAGAGGGTATGGGGCTAGCCACAGAGTAAACGTGGATGGAGATTCTTTAGCTCAAAATATCTTGATGAAAGATGAGGAAGGCAAGAAAAAGGGTCTTTTCTTCTTGTGCTGCTGATAATGAACTGCTTATTTTACTTCATGATTGAATTTCTAAAAGTTTTAAAGAGAAGATGGAGAATAAGCTGCGTTCAACTGTTTTGCTGCTGAAAGATGGCACATACATTCACTACTCTAAGGTCCAAAGCTACCACAAATTCGGCTATCAGGCTCTATTTACGAATAGTGATAACAGAAGACTGTATCAGGTTCAATTTTTCTCAAAGTCGGTTCTAAAACTCAACGCCATGACTGATCATTTACTCCAAGCAATAGATCTATTCAGACAACTAAAGCACAGAAAAATAGTCTCTATTTCTGAAGTCATCGACAAACCCGACTCTATTTACATCGTTTCTCAAGGTTACCAGCAATATCTGTTAGACCTTATTCAGAAACGATAAGGACTGACAGAATTCTAAGTTGCATATTTTTTGGGTGAGCTGTACGAGATCTTTGGTTATTTGAAGGAAAGGGAGATATTTTTGGAGAAAATCCAAACTTAGAATTTATTTTTCACATAATAACTTAAGCTTGTGGTAGGATTTTCTATATTCACAAATGGCATCGGGCAAAAGCCTGTTATAAAAAGGCTTCCTTTTAGGAATTAAATCAGAAATAGGAACATCTGTCCCGACCTTTTCTTCAAAAAAGAAGTTAAATTAGGAAACATTGATGAGATAAACTCTTGGCACCTGGGAATACTCTTATACCAAATAATTGAGAATAGAGAGCCCTTTAAAGTAACCAATGACGATCTCATCGGCAAAGCTAGAGGGCAAACAGAGTAATAAATTGTCTAAATCCTCAATAAATAGTACAAGGTCGAACTCTTGGAAAGCGAGAAAAATAAGGAACTTGTTGACCTGCTCAAAAAACTACTTAAGCCGAATCCAAAGGATAGACTGCGATTTTCTTCTACTATCATTCATCCATTTATCAAAAGCTTTCCGACCTTACCTCATGTACTTCTTTTCTAAAGTAGATTTTACCAGCTACTGTGTTTTCTTGTCCTCCTTCTTAGAACTACAAAGAGCAATTTTTCAAGAAATTTATGAAAGATCAGCGCCATAGAACAAACTAAGGGGGGAGAGATCCACAGAGAAATCTAACTTTGACTTTGGGAGAAGATAACACTCGAAGTCAGAAAGATCTGAAAGGTTCAGAAGTCATATAAAAAGAGAAAATAATTAAAACTCAACTTTAAATTCCTTCAGAAATAACTTTAAGTTAAAGTTTTGTCATGATTGAAGAGTTTGTGGATATTAGTGACTCTTTTGGTTTTGGTTATCAACTCAACACAGGTATCATTGGATTTGTCTTCAATGATGAGACCGAGTTTATCTGTGTTGGCAGCTGCCAAGAGATAAGAGCTCGAAGTCGAGGGAAAAATAAACAGGAGATGATATATTCTCACGAAAAACTTCCAGAGGAAGATTAAGTCAGAAAAAAGATTCATATTTTAGAAGCCTTTGCTAAAACTTTAAAAAGAAAGAGAGTGTCTGGTTCTGAAAAATAAAGAACAGTGACTGTCAGCCAATACTGCAGGACCAAGTATGCCAGCATGTTTTTGCTAACAAACGAAACTGTTCAGGTGTTTTTCAATGACAAGATCTCATTCCTACTGACAAAAAATGAAATTCAAATTCAGTGCAAAAATTCGGAGCGTTACGAACCATTTAATTACAGTAAGCATGATGAAGACTTGCAACTGAGAAGAGATTACTGTGTGGACATAGCACATAAAGTATTCATGTGGGAGGGCCAACCTGAGCCAAACATCCTCGACACCGACGGAATTGATATCGAATAATGATATGGATATTTTGATTCAATAATAATCATGAAATTCAGATAAAGATTCGCCTCCCCAATCCCACTCCTTGATAAATATATCATTATCGATACCCAAGGAGGATATGAAGATGTCAATGGTCTAGTCGCAGCTCTCAAACTATCCAAGAGATTTGACCGAACTGTTCTAGGTATAACTTGTGTGGCTGGTCGAAGAAATATGGATAGTACTGTGAGAGATGTTCTTATCGCTCAACAAATCGCAAATACCGACGTTCATATCTTCAAAGGTACAAATATTACAAATGTAGGAGCCAACAGGTCATTATTGCTGAGGCAAAATTTCCCGTAATGCATAGACCTTAATTCAAACTTTGAAGAGCTTGACAAGTATCCTTTAGATTAGAAGAAAAAGGAACTGGTTCAAAGCAAGGCGGCTTGTTTATTCTTGAGTGAGGCAATAAGCAAGTACAAAACTGAACTATGCATCATCACACTCGGCCCGCTTACTAATTTGGCTATGGCTTATCACATTAACTTAATTAATGGAAAGGACAATCAAATCAGTAGCATTCGCATATTAGGCGGTAGCTATTCGGGAGTCGGAAATGTTGTTGGACATGGGAACTCATAAGCTAACTTTTTTTTTGACCCAGAAGCTGCTCATGTGGTCCTCACTGTATAAATTCATTTATTTTAGAATTTCAAGAATGTTTACATTACCCCCATTGAAAGCACTCTTGAAACAGATATGAGAAAAGACATAGATCAACTTATTCAACAAAACAAGAATTAAGATCACAAGACTATCTTAAGATGGATAAGCAACAAAAAATATGCTCTTTGTGGGCCCCTGCTTAATGTTCTGCCTGTCTTCAAGAGAAATATTTCTGCTCAAGTCCTCGATGTCTATTCTGAGGTGGTTCTCTCAGGACAAGATTGTTCAGGAATGATGGCCAATAATTGGCTGAGATTGGATGTTCCAGAAGGCCAGCAGCTGCAGAACACGAAAATATACTATTCTCTTGACAAACCTCTCTTCTCTTCGACCTTAAGATAGATATATGAGTGATCCTGAACACAATAATAGTATAATCATATTGCTAAGTTTTTCTTAAGCTAACAAAATTTAATAATTCTCTTCTCTATCTACTCGAAAAAATTTCCATTCTGCTTGATCTATAGTTTTGATTTCAAGGGAGATGGCTGCTCCTATTGCTTTTGTATACTTTTCTTTGAAACTGAGGCTGCTCTTGTTGTCGTTGGTATTTAAGGAAAGCGAGCTTTGGATAGCTTTAAAGCTCCTTTCAGATTAACCTCTATCATATGTTCACCTTGATTCAGCTGCTTGTGCTCACTGTAAGCTATTTTTTCTTTTTTCCTTTCATTCTTTTAACTAATTTATTCAATGTTATTGATGGTTGCTCTCTGATTTGGGCGAACAATTTTTGAGGACCCACTAAAAGGAGCAATTCTCATACTTTATCTCCTGCGGATAGTCACAGGTTGTTTCTTATTGGTGTCATCTATCCTGATATTTTTTGTAGTGAATGAATTATGAATAATTTAAACTGAGTCATCTTCGTCTTTCTCAATCAGTTATCTTTCCAGAGAATGGCATCTGTTTGATTCATAACTGACTCTCAGGATGGGCTGTGACGTTTTTTCTTCAAAATAAGGCTGTCTTTCAAGAAAAATAGTGATCTGGCTTTGATTATTTTTATTTCTAGTCACTAGACCCCCGAGTAATCTTCTAGCTTCCCATTCTTTGTTACTAGGAGCTAAATCATCCAGAAGATCTTCCTTACAAATATCCATAACTTAATTGATGCAGGATACATACTTTTTTATTTTTTTTGCCTCTACTTTCTTTTGTTTATTCTTGATTTTTACATCCTACTTGATACTCTTTGCTTTTGTTCTGACTCGAATAAAAGTTTTGCTGTCTTTTTAGTGAATAATCGTTTCTTCCTCTTTCCACCTGCTTTTGTAGGCGAGAAGGATTGGAGTTTGGTTTCTTTATGTTGGTAAGGAAATCTATTTTCTTATCGTATTACTCCCTTCCTTTCTCATTAAGAGTTAGTAATATGTTGATTTCAAATGAGAGAAGACTTAAAAATTAGTTACTTCCATACATTTGATAAGTTATTTCAATCTTTTGTGTTAGATATCCATTTTGTGTCCTAAATATTTAGAGCCTAGTCTGATGGCGACCGAGGGTATACAAGTTCCTTAGTTGACTATTTTTAAACATCTGTCTTTGAAGCGAAAATAATTTAAGCTGTAATACTACCGATGCTCTCGAAAGGCCTCAATTGCAGCATATGCAACTTAGAGCACTCTTGCCATGATTCTTCTTCCTAATATTTTTTGTTCTTGTTGATCTAGGCATTAATCACAATCTACCGCCACTTTCTCATCAACTTCAGAATGCTTAATCTGATAAAGCTGGCTTTCCTCAAGCTTATTTTGCTGCTTGATAATTTCATCGTGAATAAATAGATTTTGTTATAGCTATGCTTTTCTCATGAGGACTTTATTGATGTGGTCACATAATCTGTGGTGCTCTTCTTATCTTAGTTTTGTTCTTTTCAAAAACGAGCTGATCTCGTTCTAGATTTATTCTTTGGATTCAAAAGCTTACTCCATCATTTTGTTATTTTTATTAACAAAGTAAAAACAAATCAGATCACTATTTCCTTTTTGCTCCTAAATTTAAAACCATGTGGGCTTAGTTGGCCTTTGATTGATGCTTCTCCAGTAGTTTCAAAAGCTGACCTCCTGCATTTGATTGCGATTTCATTCGAAGTTCCTCAAGTTCCCTCTTCTTACGAATCTCTACTTTATTTTTGCTAGGGCCTTCTCCGTGGAATTTTGCACAAATGTACCGATAAGCCTCTTTTGGTTTCATTAAATTTCCACTTGCATTTCTATACTCAAGTTTTATTCTATCGCTTGGGTCATTGTAAGAGACCGTCTTATCGTTGTGGCGTCCCACCTGTTCTTCTTTACCTATCAGAGAGTTTTATCTTAGATAAGCAAGAGTGCCTGCTAATCCGAGTCCCACCTCTTTATCTTAAAGGAACTCTACCTACTGCCTCATTTTTTCAAGTTCTTCTTTTGAAAAACCATCTAGCTTCATGGGAGTATCATCTGATTCAGCAGTTTTTTTAGTTAGTCGTTCTGATGGCAACTGAGCAAACATAACCGAGGAAGTTCCTCCCACAGCTTATCGCAGATTGACTACTTTGTTCTGTCGAATTTATTCAGAGGATTGATATGATATCGGATTCATCTAAATTTCAACCGTTTTATTTTGTTGTTATTGATGTTCAGACTACTCTTCCTTGATTGCTTCCAGGAGATTGAACTGTTGTTTCTGTGCTTAAGCCTTCTTTCTTGATCTTTCTATGGATTTCAATAAAAGGGACTCTTACTCATCATCGACATCTTGATATTTTACCACATTTTTGATACTGTTTTATAAAATTCTCTTTTTCTTCAATTGATCCATCGAATCTCTCAGGACATCGATGTCTTCATGCTCTCTCTTAAAGGTGCCAATATTGTCCTCTGCAGTGTCGTCCAAAAAATTAAGAAGATCTCTTGAATTAGCCTTGTTGTTTGTCTTATTGTTAGGTCTTTTGTTTGAATATTCTGAGTTGAGCTTTGTTGTAAAGGTGTCATTCTAATTATAGTCAGAACCTAAAGCTTTACCCTTTTTGGATTTCTTCGGTTTGATTACAGCTCCTTCCTCAATCTCGACAGTCTTTGGTTTAAAAGAGTAATCATTATAGTGAGGCAATAAGCCGGATTGACCTTCATTCTTGGCCTAAAGATGGCTCGATGCTGCGTCTGAAATATTTTTTAATTTGGACTTTAGCTCTACGTTGTGCTTGGCCTAGTTTACCATCTGCATTTAATCATTCTGAAGGACATCGTCTTCATCGTTAAGATTGCCCTTGTCAAGTAAAGGCCTGTCCACGAGAGTGAGAATAATCTGATCTTATAGCTCATCAAGCGAATGGGCGATCTTTACCTTTTTACTCATTCTTATTATTATAAGAGTCTACCAAAAGGAAGGTTCATTTAACTTTGGTATTTTTTTCAGAAGCTCAAATACTTTGTGTCGTTAACGTAAATATCGATTCAATGCTTTCAATAAACTTACATTGCCGTATAGTCATTTTATTTTGAATGTTTTCAAAAGCTAACGAGAGGGGCAAAATTATCATCCCTGAGCTCAGAAGTAGCAGTAAGGGAAGATCAATTCGAAGATAATAACAAGAACATATAGAGTATGGAACTGACCAGAAGAGGCAAATTGATAATTCACTCGGCTCTGATTTAGAGTTAGCAGATGGAACTTCTTGTTCTCATTGCAGAGCCAGGATCTCTCAGTTTGTAACTAAAAAGCCTACTCACCCTGCGTAAAAGGCAACTCAAACGACGACTAAACCTTTTTTGATTGACCTCATAGAATAACGAGTTTAAAATCTTTGCCATACTAATGCAAAAATGGCACAGCTGCTGGAATAGAGAGAAGAAGAGCTGATGGAGAAGCAACAATAGATAAATGAAATCGAGGACAAATTTACGTCAATTTTATTGACACTTTCTCAATAGGTAGCCTTAAATAGGAAAACAAACATTTAATGGCATGAGATGAAAAAAATTCTGACGAGTGACAGTGACACTCCTTCATATTTGAAAGCCCTGCAACTTGATGCCTGAAGTTTTATTATATAAATATTATGTAAGAAGAGGAAGGCTTTGATGATAGTTAAAGGATAGAAATTGTCGAATTCGACTACAGACCCATTCATGTCAAATCGTAAATCAAAAAAAGGCCCAGTAATAAGCCTCAGGAGCAGTGGCAAGCTACAAGAGATTCCAATCGAGGATAGTGGGCTCAGTCTGTTGTCATGAGATAGCCACAAAACGTTGTCTTTAGCTCTAATTTTAATTAAGTTGCACTTCCAGAAACCCAACTTCTTTTCGAGGCAGATTTTGAAGGCAGTAATTTGGATTTAGTCATCAGAAAACGCTTCCTGGAGTACGAGCTATACATCAGGCCTGACACAAATACAGATAGTTATTTTCAGTGGTTTGACTTCAAAGTAAAATGCTGTAAAGGACCCAAGACAGCTTCCTTCACCATTAAAAATATTTATAAATCAGGCATGCTTTATAGTGAAGGTCTCAAACCTTTCTATAGAAGAAACAATAAAGGCAACTTCAAGCAGTTAGAAGGTGAAAGCAAATACTATGAAAACGTACCTGAAGATAGCTACTGCTTGAAGTTTTCATTTGACTTCAAAAAGGAAGGGTAGGAGGTATAATTCAGTAGCCAGCCTCCATATTCGTATACAAAAATGATAAATCTTATCTCAGAGTATAGTCTTCCCAGCAGAACTCTTTGCAAGTCACTTTTGGGTAAAAGAGTACCATATCTCACATTCAATGAGCAGAAACACCCGAAAGCAATTGCTGTAGTTATTGCCCGTCAGCATCCAGGATAGAGTGTTGGATCCTGGATGATGGAAGGTCTTATTACTAAATTACAGAAATATGAATCAGCAGTACAGTGGATAGTCGTGCCCATGATGTGTGTTGATGGAGTAATTCTGGGTAATAATAGAACTGGATTACCAGGATACGATTACAATCGCTTCTGGAATATTGATGAGCTCAACAAAAGATAAAAACTGTTTCCCTAAATAGTAGGAATTCTGAATGTAATCAGACAAATTCGAAGAATGCATCCCAAAAAACCCAAAATATTTCTTGATCTTCACGGTCATTCTTCTCAACCTAACATCTTCACATATGGCGCTCCTCATGAGCCCAGCAGTGAATTTTATCTGACAAGTCGAATTTTCCCTGAACTTATTTCTAGAAAAAATGATAACTTTAGTTTAGATCAATGCTCAAACATGATCAAACCTGACAAAAAGAATACAATCAGAGGTCTTCTGTATTATCAGTATCTCCTTCCGTTTGTCTATACGATCGAGTCGTCATTTGGTATTATGAAAGGTCAAAATGTCAATTAAACATAGTATCTCAAGTTCGGATAAGACCTCGTGGATGTTACTTAATAATTCCTCTTGAAATATGTCTCTGGAGAAAAGACAAGTGAAAGTGTGGAGATAATAGATTCTATCAAAGCAAGAGGTCAGCAAAATTAAGCAGTTGAATATGACTCTGATGCTGAATAAAGGACAGAATCAAAATAGAAGAAAATTCCACATCTTGCAACTGACAGAGCGTACAGAAGAAGAGTGGCAACCTAGTCTCCAGTTGCTCAAGCAAACAAATAGACATAATAAACATCCTTTCAACTCTTCAGAGTATAACAAAGCTCAAATCAGAGATATATGAAGCCACTACAAAGAAAAAGAACACAGACTGAAGTCACTATATCGAAGACACCAAAAATGACTTTTCTTCCCAAACTAAAACAAAGCTTTAACCAGAAACCCAAGCAAACTCCGAAAGAAGAACACGACTAAGGCATATTGATGAACATAAAATAGATCCAGAAAAAACTACATCGACTGAAGAATAATCGAATAGGCAAAAAAATAATGATTATTAATTCATACGGAGTTTGATTCGTTTGGAACTAATTATTTGATTAGATATACAATGAAATGAGTTCCAATTTGAGCTGATAATAAGTTCTATATAAGAATATAATGAAATGATAAGAGCCAAACATTAAGTGAGCATTAGTCAGGTATAATTATATAATTATGGTGTCACTTAATCAGAGTTTGTTAGGATCAATGTGTCCAGGAACAAACATCAGGTTTAACTGGAATCTATCTCGATTGAGAATGTTTGAAACATCCAAAAAGCGTTCCTTTGACATCTGAATAAATTCAATTTTGTTGCAATTTCGAGGCACTATTTTCAACTGGGGAAGGTTGGGATGCCAAAATTTGTAATTCAGGGATTAGAACCAATCCAATAAAGATGTGAAGTGTTTGATGTATTCGTCCTGGGGCCAATGTTCAGACCTTCCTGACCATTCGATGGCGATTGATAAGTCGGGGGACCTCTTGATAATCTCTTTCATGCCCTCCAGACATTCAACCTCCAACATCTCCACATCCACAAATGCGAAGTTGGCCACGAGATCTTTCGGGAGCACATTGTCGACAAGATCAACCTGAACTTCTTTCTTGGCATCCATTCTGCCCTTGAATTTAGAAAGGGATTCCTCTGTCTCGATCACCGAGGCTCCGGTATTGCCGAGGTTTACCATCAGGTAAGCTGTCATTTTTTTGTTCCCGACTGCCACTGGGTAAATAGTGGAGATGTCCTGGTAGTCGTTGAGGTAGATGTTTTTAGTGAGAATGTTTCTGGTGACTTCGTTTGGTTCAAAGAAGAATATTTTTCCTTTGGGGCCGATTATCTTGCCGAAGACCATCGACTCAAATCCCAAGTGTGCCCCGATGTTGAGAAGTACATCTCCCTCCTTCAGAAAGCGGCTAAAGTAACGAATGTAGGTTTCGTAGCCATACTTTTTATAATAGACCGACAAGTAGCCATCGTTGAGGTCGATGATGAAACTGACTCCGGGATAGATGGTACCTATGAGTTCCTCTTTGTCATTGAGACGATAATTAACGATAGGCCTAGCAGGTGGCGGATTAGAATATTCACAGGTGATATCGTATCCATGACTGAGGATCAGCAACAATGTTATAATAATGCTTCTTTTCACCATGATTTTTAAATATGATGAACAAATAAACAATTGTATAACATTTAAAAAATCGACAGAATCCAGTTATGTAACTACACGAAACTGGGCAAGTTCCTCAAAGCTTATCTTTTCACATTTATATTGAATATCCACAAAGTCATAGCTTGACCATATCCTTAAAGTCACACCTTATTGCTATCTTCTTATCCTCTCTAATTTTTACAAAGATGGAGGCAAATACTTCACTCCTTCACTATGTTTTTAGCTGACTCATAACGATTTCAAAGAATTATTTGTGTCAAAATTCAAACTGATAATTCTTTTCGGTTGAGGTCAAGTCACATCAAATTGTTGTTACTACCTGGTTCAAAAGAAGTTAGATCGTTTCTGTTGAGTTAAATCTGATTCATGCTTATGCTATATATTATCGATATCTACTTTATCCGTTGTTGTTGAGAGACAGGCGAGTCAGGAAGGGTGGATCTTTTCTGATCTACTCAATGCTATTCCAATTCAAGTCTATAAATTTAAGTGTGACATTGCTTGAGCCACCTTGATAGCTTGGTTAAACCTGTTATAATTGCTGTTCAGTATTGTATTTAATATCAAATCAATATCAAATATAGATCAGGGGTTGGGG
>Ga0100378_1001620_pt1 | contig 23280 bp, 30 predicted proteins | sample CryGeymeta201502_FD_81535 | JGI IMG/M metagenome (GOLD analysis project Ga0100378, IMG submission 81535) | Groundwater microbial communities from Crystal Geyser aquifers in Utah, USA - Crystal Geyser metaG 2015-02 | ecosystem: Environmental > Aquatic > Deep subsurface > Groundwater | place: USA... | reverse complement strand
TTTGTGTTGTTTGTGTTGTTTGTGTTGTTTGTGTTGTTTGTGTTGTTTGTGTTGTTTGTGTTGTTTGTGTTGTTTTTCTGTGTTTTTTTATTTCTTAATGATTCTAAAGATTTATCAAAATTAGTAAGCGCTTCAATATAATCCTCTTTCATATTTTTCATATTCAAAATTTCTCCCATAAGATTATAATATAAATATTTATTGGGAGCTTCATTAATACTTATCAATAGCTTTAAATACTTTTCTACCTCTGAATAATTCTTAAAAAATATCAAATTAATCCTAACAAGCTCTACTAAAATATCGACATCCAAATTATCAATCTCAAACCCTTTAGTAAGATAATTAAATCCTTCAATAGGCATTTTCATCTTATCAAAATACATTTTTCCTAAGAAGGTATATATTGAAACATCTTGCGGTTTCAATTGTAATACTTTTTTAAATATTTCTGCACTTAAATCATATTTTTGTGTATTGTAATAAACAATTCCTAAGTTTTGTAATGTATCAACATCATCTGATTTAATTTTAAGTGCTTTTTCAAAATTATGTATACCTTCTGTTGTCTTTCCTAGCTTTGTTTTATATATTCCTAAGTTTGTATATATTTTATGATTATTTTGTGAATCAGGATTTTTAAGAGCTGTTTCAAGCATTTGTTCTGCTTTTTCTAAATCTTTGTTTACAAAATAAACAAATGATAAATTTGTTAAAGCGTCAATATTTGTTGGATTAATTTCTAATGCTTTTTTTAAGTAATTTTCTGCCTCGGAATAATTTTTAAGTTGAATATAACTTAAACCTATGCTAGAGTAGTATAATATAAGTTTTTCATTCTTTTCGTTATTTTCATTTAGTAAAGGTGTTATTTTTATTGCTTCTTTATATTTTTCTATTGCTTTTTTGTATTGAAAAGAATCGTAGTAATTATCTGCTTCTTTGATATATTCTTTAAATGACTTAGATTGTGTTGCTATATCGAGGTTATTTTGATTGTGATGAAGTTTTGTGCAGAAAAGTTTAGGGAAATTGGTAAGATTAGCAAGATTAGCAAGATTAATTTTATTTATGTTGTTGAATTTATTTATGTTGCTTATGTAACTTGTTATATTTCTATTTTTTGTAAGGACTTTGTTGAATACTTTAAACATGTCAATTTAAATGAATTAAAATAAAAGAAATATGTAAAATACAATCATTTAATTTAATATATTCAATATATTAAATTTAATAAATATTATTCTTATTCAGTAATTTATTAATAACTTAATACTGCTACAATTAATTTAAAAATAAATATATAAAATTATAAAAAATGAAAGGAATGTTACCTAGTGATCAAGAAAGACCACATACAATTATAAAAAGTATTGGAAGTGGATCTTTTGGAACTGTCTATTTAGCAGAATACGATGATACTAAAGAAAAAATAGCAATAAAAAAAGTTTACCAAGATCAAAGATATAAAAACAGAGAGCTTGATATTTTTAAAGAGATTAAACATCCAAACATAGTCAATTTAGTAAATTACTATTATACTCCAAGTGAAAAAGAAAACTCAGAAGATTACTATTTAAATATAGTAATGGAATTTATACCTGAAACTTTAGCAAAAATAATAAAAAGTTATTCAAAATCTAATACAACAATGCCCTTTTTAGATGTAAAACTATTTTCATATCAAATGTTACGTTCAATAGCATATTGTACAGGATCTGGAATTTGCCATAGAGATATAAAACCTCATAATATATTAATATATCCGGAGAGTAACATTCTTAAACTTATTGATTTTGGTTCAGCAAAAAAGCTTCAAAAAGGAGATACAAATATCGCATACATATGTAGTAGGTATTACAGAGCTCCAGAACTCAGTTTCGGAGCGACAGAATATTCATTTGCAATTGATACTTGGTCAGTCGGCTGTGTAATAGCAGAATTGTTATTAGGCAAACCTATATTTGCAGGGGAAAGTAATATCGATCAAGTTGTTGAAGTAATCAAAGTACTTGGAACTCCATCAAAACAACAAATTAAACTAATGAATCCAGAATATACTGAATATAGATTTCCTTTTATTAAATCTTTCCCTTTAAGCTTTATTTATAGAAAAGTAAAAGATCTACCAAAAGAATACATCGATTTATTAAAACAATTACTTTGTTATGAACCAGAATTAAGATTACATCCATTAAAGGCGCTTGCTCACCCATTTTTTGATGAATTAAGAGAACCAGACATAGCAGAAAAGCTACCTAAGAACTTTGGATTAGGATTATTATTTGATTTTACTGATGCGGAAATACGAGATAATAGTGAAGTTATCAATAAATTAGTTCCACAATGGTATGAAAAAGACAAACCATAAAGAAATAATTTTGATTGTAAAGTATATAATATTTAACGTAATATAATATTTTATAGTATGATTTTAAGAGAATTCTCATTAATTTATTCGTTTACATTATACTTTATTAAATAATAATAATAAAAATATATAATTTAATTTATATTAATATTATATTGATTAAAAAATTTATCAAAAAATAATGGGTAAGAAAAGTAGTGTAAATAAAACTTACATAATTCCTGACGAATATAAAGAATTTCGGACCAAGTATTTAAAAAATTTAAGCAAAATTGCTTTTTTTAATTACACACAAGATGATATAAACAAAATAAACACAATGTACAAACAGAAATTAGACGATTCTGGAATGGATAAATTCAATGAAGTTGAATTTATAAATTCCTTACCTAAACTAGATGATTTTGGTAAAAAAATATTTAATCATTTGTTTAAAATACTTTATGATGATCTGACAAATGCTTTACAAGGTGATTACCCTGATGTCAAACAATTTTTAATAATATATGTTATTTACCTGCTTTGTAATTACAAACTGGATAAAAATAAGTTGGTATTAGCAAATATGATTGATTTTTATTTAAAACGTCCAAAGAAGGAGAAAAAAGATAAAAAGAAGAAGAAAGAGAAAGATATAGAAGTAAAACAAGAGCAAGAACAAGAGAATATAATCGACCCTGAAAAAATCGAAAAATTTATTAAAGAAGAGCCAAAACTACCTTTAAGAAAAAAGTTAAACATTTATCAAATCACAGTAATAATAAAATACCTATATACTTTTACAAGAACAATACTAACTTATTTTTCTTTAATGTTTATTTTTCTATTTGACAGTATGAAAAAGAACGTATATTTATTCGAAAGTGATAAACCAAAAGAAATCGATGGAAAAACCATCTATGAACTAGAATTTTCTTTTCAAACCAATTTTAATTTAATAAACAGAGACTTCGATTTAAAAAATCAAGAAAAGATGTGGGTTGAGTATATATTAGAACCTCTTAATAATTGTAAATATAATTTTAATTAAAAAGGTAGCAGAGATGAAAGTGATAATATCTTAGTAGACGAAGATGATTTAACACCAGTCAAAGAAAGATTTGTAGAATTTATGGACCCAGTCAATTTTGTTGATACTATGTTAATGAATAAGCTAATAATAACTGAAAGAAAACCTTCAAAAGATAAAACAAAAGATAAAAAACAAGAGAAGTGTTTAACAACAACTAATTTAAATTCAGTAAGATCAATGATAGATGCAGAACAATTAGAAAAGATAGAGAAATTAGAAAAGAATGACGAAACTGATCTTCCATAATTAATATTATTTTAAGTATAATTATAGTTAATATTATAATTAAATGTATTAATATTAGTTATGAAGTATAAATTAAGTAATTAGATTAGATTAAATTAAATTTAGTACTATAATATAATTTTATCAATAAAAAATGTTAGCTTCAACTCAAACTACATTTAATAATTTAGATGTTAATATTAATCCTTCTTTAGTTAAATCACTTCTTAATGAAATGCAATTGAAATTTAGGTATGAACAAGTAAAAATAAACCAAATTAAGAAGTCACTTAATTTAAAAAATGAAAATCTTTTTGAAAAAATTGAAAATAAGAAATATTATGATAATAACTTAATCGAAGCTAAGCAAATGTTGCATACACAAAAGGATTATTCAAAAAATTGTATTGATTTCGTTCAGAAAAATATAAACTTTATAAATGATTCATTGAAGAAAAGAATAGATTATAATTCAGCTAATGAAGATGAAATAAATAATGTAGAAATAGGTGGAAATGAACATAATTATTTAAAAACTGACAATAATCAAAGTTATTTAAAAACAGGTGATACATTTCTGGACAGACATGCCTCACAACAAAGTCTAATATTATCTAATGATGATAGCCAAGACACATTGTCAAAACTTCCTAATTTTAAATCTAAAATAGTTCAGTCTTCTTCAACACTACATCCTGTTAAGAAGAAGCTACAAACAAAAACATTCAAAGATATTAATACACAAATACTAAATCAAAGAACAACTACATCTTTAATACAAACTGAACGTAATGATTTAGAGAAATTTAACGAATTCCAAAAGAGTCAACGCATAAAAAAGAAAAAAGAGCTAAATAAAATAATTGACCAAGCAACGAGAAAAGGAACATATTTAAGAAGTAAAGCAAATGTAAAAATACTTAATAAAGAAAATGAAAAAATGAAAGAAAAAAGTAAAATATTTGAGTCAGAACCAAATAAAGATACAGGAATTAATGAAATTAATAAGGATTTTAATAAAGATCTTACAAAAGTAAAAAGCAAAGATAAAAGCAAAGATTATAGTTCAAACCATGAAAAAGATGAAAATACCATACTAAGAAATAATGACTTTTTAGTTGTTACTTTAAATAATGAACGTCATTTTGTAAAGAGAAACTTAATCCCTGAAAGTAAAATTAAACAAAAAGCCTTATCAAGTAATAAAAAACTAATATTAAACCGAACAAACTCAGGAAAAGTTCTACTACATGATTTAGCTGCCTTAGAAGAAGATATTTATCCAAGAAAGAGAAAACTAGAAATATCTTATTTGAAGAAGGATAGTTCAGTTGTATTTCAAGTTAAACCTAAATATATACCAAACGCAACTAATTTTTCTAAGACAAAAAGTTTATTAGCAAGAACAGATCCAAAATATAAAACACTGAAGAAGAGTGATAAATTAGAGGATCTTATTAATGGAGACTTAAGGAAAAAATTCTTGAATTCAGAAAAAATGAAGGCGCTTGATTGGGCTATTGAATATGAATTGGATCAAATTCGCTATTTTAATAGAGAAATTGAGAGTTCAATTAATCTGGCTGAAAAGACATATTTGAAGAAAACGAATCCATTTAACTCAAGTAATTCTAGAGGGAAAAGAATTTATATTGATAATAGTGAGAATAATATTTTAGGAATATGATAATTTGATATATGCAGTGTTGTTATTAAAATAAGTTAAATAATTATTTATGAAGAAAATAATAGAAATATAAATTATAATCATCCATTAAACTTAATATAAAATTATATAAAATTAAATGAATAGCATATACAGTTTGTTAAGCTAGTTTATTTAATAAAATAATTAGTTTATTTCTAATTTATTTAGTTTCTAGTTCTTCTAGTAGTCTATTTTCATTTCTTTAAACTTTTTAAATGAGCTAATATTCTATTAGCTTGAATAGTTAACTCTTTATTATCCTCTTCGTTACTTATTTTTGATAGTTTAGTTTGTATATCAAAGTCATTGAATAGTTGTATTCTTTTTTCAATAACACTAGCTTCTGCTTGATCCAATAAATTATTTATAATCGTCAAACAAACTAATTTTATCTTTGATTCAGATGATTCCTACAAAGATGTTAAATGTAAGTTAAATGATAAATAATTAATAAGTATACCAAGTACTCAAATATTTTCTTCAAAAATCCATATTCTATGATAGTATTCTTTTGTTTTTCATTACCAGACGAGATAACACATAGAATAAATAAAGAATGGCTAATAATATCTTGATTAACTAGTTCAAGTTTAATTTCAATGATTTTCATAAGTTTATTCTTGCAGTTTGTAAAGACTTCTTCAATATCTTCAGAAGTAGAGTTTACCAATATTCTAAAAATATAAAGCGCCTGAACTTGAATACTATAATCCTCATCATTACATAACTCAATTAGATAATCATAAGTTATCTTCTTCATTATACTTTTCTTAATATCACGTTGACTATTCGAACTATAAATAATATTTTTGAGAGCAAACACTGCGTTACTTCTAATTTTATTATGTTTAGTCGTATTAAGAATTTTAAGTAACTTTCCAACACAATCAACAATACCATCTTTATCCTAATTTTTATATAACATAATAATACTTTTTTAAGGTCAAGAAGAAAGTTACACAAACTTGATGTAGCAGAGATCTGTATTTCAAGGTTTGTATGATTCGATATTTTAAATAAAAGATCTGAAATCTCATACTCTTGGAGTATTTTCTTAAACATAATATTAGCTCTACTTAATGAGAATATTAAATTTGCATTTGCTAAAACGATTTTAGGATTAAGATCTTCATAAGAAATTAGTAAATTTATTATTAGAGAAATTTCTTTAGATTCTATTATTTTCTTTCTAAGTTCTTCTTTCTCAGAAGCAGCTACTACTAAGCAATCTAATAAACTTTTTTTGTATTCATTTGCTTCGTCTAAGTAAATTACTAAATTAACTTAAGTTAATATTTACAATTTTCTTTAATGTTATTGTCACTTGGCTTTTTAATCTCCTTCTTTGATTTCCAAGCTTTTACTATGTCTTCCATTTCTTTAATTTTATCTTCGGTGAAACAACTTCTGAATTCTTTTAAGACATTGTCCAAGCAAGATAAATTATAAAAAGTATTTTGAAGATTTGTTGATTTTTTTATTATTGCTGTAACAATGTTTACTATTTTTAGTTTCATTTTAGTTGCCTTTTCTTCTTTTAATATGTTGAATAGAATTGTAATGGACCATGAAAACATAGATTCGTTATCAAAGTTAAGATTTAGTAAGCTATAGATATTAACCATGAGATTGATAGCAAAGATTTTAGAATGATTATCGTGATATCGTATATATGAAATTAGAATTTTCATAACATTTTTATCATATAATGTCTTACAAATATTTACATCCTCTTCGCTAAGGTGATGAATTATCTCTAATAAATATTTCATTAGTTGTTTATTTTCTGACTCAAAAAATTTATTGATCAACTTAGAAATCAGATTACTATTTCTAAAAATCGTCTGTTTATAATAAGATGATTCACAAAATTTATCTAAAATCACCGAAATATACTGATAGCAAATATCATTAAGTAAGAAATCATCAATTTTGCTTATTAGTCCACTCTAATAAGATAAATAAGAGAATTAGATTTTATTAGTAAATAACTAGTTATTATTTAATATATTAAAATTACTGAGAAACAATTTTCAACAGAAAAGAAATTAAACTTTTCTTCTAAAGCTAAATTCTTTAATAGTCTGAACCCAGATTCAAAGAAACCAACATCTTTGTTAACTTGACTAGTATTTGCAAGTAGGAGTTTTACAGTCACTTGAGTAAAAATATTTTGATTTTCAATTAAACCCCTAAGTTCTCCAGGATTGGCTATATTAAATGATATAAATGATTTTCTTAGGAATAAGTATTATATGTATTAACTACTTACATATAACATAACTATTAATAATCGAGAATATAAGTTTTAATCCTTCTAGATCTTTATAATCTTTTACTTCAATAAATTGCTTAACAAGTCTTATTTTTTAATTATATTTAATTAGATTTTATATATGTTTACTTTGCAATTGTTCCATTTTTAATATAGATGTTTTTATTTACTGAGCTACCTACAATATCATTTCTGATTTTTCGTAGTTTTATATTTTCGCTTTCAATTTCTCCTTCTAAATTCATTTATTTTATTATTTTATTATTATTTTATTAAATGTTAGTAAAATTTAGTAAATAATAATATTATTAAAATCAAAATTAAAAATAAGTGATTAAATAATAAAGTGATTATCAAATTATCAATATATTATTAATTAAATATTGTCTATTAAAATTTTTGATAATTTTATATATAATAAAAAAATACTATTTACAAATAGCAACGTAAACAAACGTAATTAACATATTCAACTTATTTGATGAAGTCAACATTTAAATTCCTTTTAATACTCATTAAAATTAGTAAGAATATTCAAAGGAATATCATTCCTATCACTCCTATCACTTTTTAGTTGGATAACTTTATTCATATGTTTACTCGTGTTACTTTTATTATTATCTTTATCCTTATTAGGCTCAGATAAATCTACTTCTACCTTACAAACACCTTTTATACTTAAGACTTTATTCTTCGGACGTGGTGTTTTCAAACTATAACTACCTTTATTTAGATCCCTCAATACATTAATAGTAACAAGATTTTTATCCAAAAAAGTTGATCCACGTTTAAATTTGACCTCTCCTTCAATCTTGAAATCTTTATTTTGTTTATGTAGTCTACTTATTAATGGGTCATTCGAAAGTTTTTTCTTAACTTCAGGTCTTGGTATCTCATTGCGAATTTCTTTAATGGTTGTTGTGGCCGTAAATGGTTTTATATGAGGTGTATCTTTATCAGAGAAATTAATTTTAGAGTTTGACTTAACTATCTTGAATTCGCTTATTATCTTCTCTTTTGACTTATTATTTTTATTATCTTTCTTATTAGTTGTATCCTTTTCTTTATTTTCCTTTTGCTTTATTTCAGTATAGTAATCTTTTAAACGATTTGTTACTTTATTTACACGTTGTTTTTGTATTTTGTCATTTCCTATTGGCATTAAAAAATTAGGGAAGCTTCCTCCGTATTCATTAAACATTTTAAAATTTAAATCAATTATTTCGTTGTCACTAGTATGAGATTGTACTTTGGTAGCTAGGCTTTTTTCTCTTTTGTCTAATGTTTGTAAAGTAAAATATTAAGTTGATTACTTATAATTAATATTACCTTTTGCATTGCTACTATTTATTCTTTTATTTAGTTTGAAAGTCTTAATTACAGTTGTTGAATTTGAATTACTAAGAGTAATATTACTTTGCATTTGTCCTGATAAATTACCGGCCATATTTAGTTTTCTTTTTGATTCAAATACATCTGCATGAGTAATTAAAGTACTTTTGTTATCATTATCTTTTACTTCTTTTTTATTACCACAATCAATGTTGTACTTTTCATAACTTATTCTTTTTCTTCTTTCTATTTCATTTGATTCTTTTAAGTTTTTTAAGCCTTTTTGCATTACTTCTGAATTTTTTAAATTAGTTATAGTATTCAATTTATTGCTTGCTTCGATATTACTCTCGGTATTCATTAATTCATAAAAAATATCATCTTCCTTTTTAAACCATTTATTATTTAGAATATCGTTAATCTTTACACGTAGTTTGGGATTCATATGAATCATTGAATAAATTAACTCCTTTACATTATCTGGAATATAGTCAGGAAAAGTAGGAATTTTCCTTTTCTTTATACATTCCTAATTTTAAATTTATATAATTAGCCAATATTTAAAGTACCTTTAATTCAGTTTTACAATTTGACTCAAAAAGCCTTTTTCCTACAAGTAATTCATATAGAATACAACCTAAGCTCCATATATCAATAGTAGGAGAAAGTTCCGTTTTAGTATTTTGTATAACTTCTGGTGGCATATATGGTAGACTTCCAGCCTGATCTTTATCCTCTTTAACTAGTCCTGCTACTCCAAAATCAATAATCTAATTTAATTGTTATTATTTTTAATTCATATATTATATCTACTTTAACCCATGTCTTCTGACTATCAATAAATACAAAATTATCAAGTTTTAAATCTCGATGAATTATTCCTTTTTTATGGCAAACCATTACTCCTTTAGCTATTTGTAGAAATATTGATTTAGCTTCTTCTTCAGATAATCTCTTTTTGTTATTCAAATAATCTTAATATTTAATAATATAATTACTTCGTAAATTGCCTCCTTCAGCATATTCTAAAATAAATAATATTGAATTTTCACAAATAGAATAGTTATAAAGTTTAATTATATTTTTGTGATTAATCTGCTTTAGTAAATCTATTTCTTTGTAAATAAAATTCAGATCACTAATAGAACCTAAATTTCTTAAAATTATTTACTGAACTTCATACTAATTTTTTTAATAGCGTAAAGATCTTTTGTAAATTTTTGTTCTGCTAAATAGACTTTTCCAAAAGAACCCTTATATTAAATGTAATGGTTACTTCTCCAATTTTAGTTTTCAAATTATAAATTTTTAGTAAAAAAGAATTATCAAATAATTCTTTACCATCAGTAAGAAACAAAACCTTATTCTTCTCATTTTCATCACGAAATATATTTAAATCACAATTGTCTATGATTTCTATTCCATAGAAGTTATACATTCTAAACGGCTTATCGTTTAATTTTTCAGTAATTAGTCCTTTTATCCGAGATAAGCTTATTTGACTGGGATTAATTGTTATTTCAAATTCTATAGTAGAGTATTGATTGGAATTACAAGACACAATATTTATATTAATAGACTATTATATTTTAAATTATAATTTTACTTGTGGTTCGTAATCCTTTTCGATTGTTGGGTTTAACTGAAACATTTTTGTTATAATAATTATTAAAATAGTTATTGTAAAAGTTATTATAAAAGTTAATGTAAAAGTTATGTTAATTTAAATAACAATTACTTATTTACTATTTATTTCTAATACTTACTATATATAAAATAATAAAAACTATTCATTTAATTTAAATAAAACATATAATTTAAATAATTTAACGTTCAATTAAATTTTTCACAAATCATTCATTAAACTTTTACTATTTGAATTTCTTGCAGTACTTTATCTCTTTCTGCTTTTTCAGCTTTCTTTGTTTCTATATGTTCATCAATTAGTTGTTGGAATGAATCTTGTGAATAACGATTTAGAATTAGTATCATTATGATTAGTAATATTAAACCAAATAGTATCCAAGCTAGATGTAACAGAGCTAAATTATTTTTAATAAAGAACATAAAGAAAATAAATTATTAAATAATTATATTTACGATGATTATTTGTTTGAATTATATCTCCTACTTGACTAGCGCTATATCCTAGATATACATCGATACTTATCCCAGCAAATCCTCCATACGCACTAAGATAAAAAGTCATATCACTAACTAAAAATATGAATTATGTATTAATATATTGTATGAAAATGTTTATATATTATTCAATTTAAATTTACTGTCAAAACTTCCGAGAATGTAATTAAATATATACCCAGGGAATATCGGACTTAATCTCAAAAAGAACAATGCTCTTGTACCATGTTTATGTAATACATGATCAACATTTCTTAACTTATGACTTTTATTTATTATATGTTCTCTTACAAGTGATTTGAAACATAATTTCGAAAATGAAAAAGCAATATATGCAGCCAATATATTTATATGGACAATAACAATTATAGCTATGAATAATCCATATAGTTCTCCATCAAAAAAGAATCCAAAAATAAAACCAGCCGGTAATAGTACAAGGAACGATGGAAACATTAACGAAGTTACTATAATATGGCATATTGTTATTACTCCAATTGTTATGAAAATGTTATCTTTTATATGATCTTTATATTTTTGAAGTTCTTTTAGAGCAACACTTCTATATTCAACAGCTTTTATACTTATTATTATCTAAAAAATAAGTTATTTTATGTTAAGTTATATAGTTTAATATCTGTTTACATTACCATTATTAAAAGTATTATTCCTAAGGCAATTAAAACAAATTTTCCAATTTTATCAATATGATCTTCGTCTTCAGATGTTTCAGTTTTAATTAAACTTAATTTGTTATCCTTATTTTCTATTTCTACAGCAACAGTTGTTTCTTGATCAATCATATTTTCTTTGTTATTTTTAATATGTACTTGTTGTTAATTTGTTGTCTGATTTTTCAGTGGTTTTCATTATTTTTATTGAATTATCTTAAACATATAAATTAAATATATATTGTAACATATAAAGTTATTGTAGAAAAAGAATAATGTAATAAAATTTAATATATAAAAATAAATTAAAAATTATATTAGATATAAATGTCAACCCAACAACCAACCACCGGAGAAAGACAAGAGAGACAAGAGACCGACTATTCAAAATTGGATGCCGTCAATGTATCTTTCAGAAGACCAGCTAAATGGTATATGTATGTCGTTAAGAGAGTACTCAAAGAAAAAGCATCAACTGTTATTAAAGCTAGACCATCAGCTGCCGCTCAAACAATTAGAGTTGCAGAAGCTTTAAAAAGACTTGGTTATTTAGAAATTACCAACTATTCAACAACCACCGTTTCCGACAGCAGAGGGTTAGATAGATTTTTAGTCATCAACGTTACCAGAACTAAAGACTTCAATAAGCTTTATGATGCCAGAGAAGATGAGAGAAAGAAAATGCTTGAACAAAATCCAAACACCACTACAACTACTACTACCACAACTACAAAAAAATAAATAAAATTTCAATTTAAACATTTAAACGGATATAACTCGTAATACAATATTACATTTAATTTTTCATTATCTAAACTATAGCTATTCTTAAGTTATTCTTATTACAATAATAATTTATAATTAATACAGTATTATATAATAATTTTATTTAAATTTATTAATTTTAAATTTCAATTAATATATTATTATTAATAGAGATAGAAATAATGATAAGTATAAGTTATAAGTTATTTGTTATTAAACATAAATACATTCATATAAACATATTAACATATAAACATTCAAATATACAAACATTTAAAACTCACAAAGACCAATGAATAAGTAACATAAATTTTTATATACCAAAATTATTAACTTCAATAATAATTCCTTATTCATATTATTCAAATATTTTGATATATTTTAAATGATTATTATTGATTAATCAACATAACATAAATGTTATAAAAAATGTCCTTTATCAAACGAGTATTAAATTTTGGAAAACTCAGTGGAAAAAAACCAATAAAAGAAGTTCCTAATGATAAAATTCCAGAAAATGTAAAAATAAACTTAAAAGGACAAAGAGTGATGGATGAAACTGATGGTCCTAATATAAATATTGGATCACTTGATAGACAAATGTATGAAAAAGAAAAAGGACCAGAAATGTTAGAAACAGCAGTAAGGAAAAAAGTTTGGTTTGGAATGTTTATGATGGCTTTTTACTTCTTTGTTATATACAAATTAATTAGGTATCGACTTCATGCGGATGATCTTGATTTAATGGAAAGAGAAGTTAATGAAGAATTAAAAGTAAAAAGAAAAGTTGATGAGTTTACAAGGAAAAATAAAAATACAGATAGAAATTCTAATAACAATTTATAAAGTCGTTAATTATAAAGATTATATTAATGATAATTGAGTATAAAATCATATAGCAGTACTATAATAATTGAATAGCTTATATATGAAATTACAATGTATAAATTCATACTTATTTCGTTATAATACTTTAATATGTTAATTAATCAATATATAATAATATAATTGAATATAATATTTAAATTATTAAGTAATTAAAAAAAACAATGAATGGAATTAAAAATTTAAACTTAGACTGCAAACATATTACGATAAGCTATAATTATAATAATATTCCTTCATGTTTTTGTTCACTTTGTGGTGCTATTTACGAAACAAATTATGTATAATATAAATCTAACCATTAACAATAATAACAATAATCATTTTAGAATTTTGCTATTAAACCTAATACTTTTAACAACAATCACGAAACACCGATAAATGAAATTTTAGAAAATTTACGTCTTAAAATGAAGGACGAAAAAATAAATATTTCATCTAATAATATGTTAGCAAATTCAAAGAGGCAAGAATATTTTAAGAAAATAAAACAAACACAAAAAAGACTTAAATTTAATAACGCAACTTATTTCTATGCATGTTCTTATTTAGATCAAATAATAAATATAGTTGGTGGTGACAGTGATAAAGGATTTTCTGGTAGTAGAAGTACTGGCTCGAAAAAAGGAGCAAATATCGATGTTTTATTGATCGCTTGTTTAGTTATTTCAGGTAAGATATTATATAATATAATTTTATTTATATATTTTAGCGAAATATAATGAAAATGATCCAAATGTTCCCGTATTAAAGAAATTTTGTAAAGAGAGTGATTATAATATTTCTGTTGAATCATTACAATATTCAGAAATAGAATGTCTACAATATTTAAAATATAATCTTGATGTAAATAATAGCTATTACTTTCTTAATATCTTTCTTGTTAACGGAATTCTATTTACAAATGAGTTTACTGATGAAAAATCCTTTTCTAATGAAGCTTTCAAAAATATAAACCAAACCGAAGAAACTACTTTCTCTTTTCATAGGAAATCACTTTCGTATTCAGAAACTGCAACTAACAACAACTTGATTTTAAATCAAATTATAATTGACCCATTAATAATAGTAAAGAAGACCGATCAGATTTATGCTCTATGCATGGAAATACATTCGTTAGCCTTTGAAGGTAAAAATAAAAATAAAAATATGTATAGATTCAGGTAATTTTGATTTCAGTTCAGTTTTCCTAGCATGTGCTTGTGTTGCTTTAGCAAGAAAAATGATTAAACTAAAGGAAAGATGGCCTAAAATCTTTGAAGACACTTATCAAATTAAATTCTCGGACTTTAAAGACTGCTATGAATTTGTTAAGAAGTAAATATTTAACTTTAACATTAATTATTTATTAATAATATTAGGTTGTTTTATAATACTAAGAAAACAAAATCAAAAGATAAATTATATGAAGTTGAGGTAAAGCCAAATGAGAGTAAATTAACGATTCTTACTAATTTGGCTAATATTAATACTAATAATCTAAATTCAAACACGAATAATGGTAATAGTAATAATGGTAGTAATAATGATAATAAAACTAAATACTCTTCAGATTTTAAAAACTTGCTTAATCTTAGTACAAAGCATAAACTTAGTGTTGATAATAAACTTTTCTCGGCAAATTATTTTAGTATACCGATACAGGAAGAGAAAATTATAGAAACAAATGAGAATTTAACAAGCTATAATAAAATAACAACAGAGAAAATTAAAGAAAAAGTTTCAAAATTAAGAATAATGTTAAACCACGAAGATGAAACAAAATTCATTAACGATGATAACGTAAAAGAATTAATGGCACAAGAAATAATAACTAGCAAACATAAAAGATCTCTTAGCTCTATAAATAAAAAACTTGAAACATATATTTCAAATCCAAGTTTTAAAATAAAAGTAAGTGAGATAGTCTCATTAGGTTTACAAAAATCGTTATCTAATTTGAATATAAGTAAAGATAGTAAAGAAAATAATCAAAATAGTAATAGCTATAAGCAAAATATAAAATATAATGAAAATCAAAGAGAAAAGCAAAACCTACAAAATCACCGTAAAACAGGAAGTACCTCGAACTATCCAGTGCCAACAAATAATAATACTAATTATAAAGACAGCTATAGATATAACAATAATGTTAACATTAATGTTGATCAAAGTCAAAGCTCAAGAAATGATATAATAGAGAAGACAAAAAAACTCTTAGAGAGTAATTCAAGTATAATGAATACGTATAAATTAAATAATAATAACAGTCTTAATAATAACCTTAATAATGATTATGGAAATAAGTTATCAAGTAATAGTAATCCAACAACAAATAGCTTAAAAAATAAAAGCGGTAGGTCTAAAACTTATATTGATTATCTCAATAATTCAACCAAAATATTTCATCACAATAATCACAACAATCACAATAATATCAATAATAACGCTAATTTAAACACAAGAGATAAATTAAATTTATATTCCCATACAAATATTAATGAAAATAATCAGTTTGACAATAATAATCAGTATAATATTAATCAATATGATAACCAACATGAAAGTAGTCAAGTAAATTATAAAGAAAATTATAAAGGCTACAATATGAAGTATGACAGTTATAAAATTAATAAAGAATTTCAGCCGAAGTTATATAGCTCAAGAGATGGTTTAGATAATACATATGATAGGAAAGATTCTTATTCAAATAATATGAATAATAATATAGCAAGAGAATACCATAAATCAAGCTTTTCTATGCTAAGAAAACTAAATGTACCAATTCCAAATCTGACTCCAAATTATGATAATACAAAAACTAACTATGATTATTCCAAAAATTACATAAGAGACTATAACTCAAACAACTCAAAATACTAATTAATATCAACTTTATATATATGAAATAGTAAGACATATTTAAACTATTTATTTATAAAATATCTACCATTGTAATATATTCTTTCTATAAATATTATAATTATTTTTTAAGAATTTCATTTATAATTTTAATAATTATATGGCATACATAATTATATACTTACTCATTATAAATTATAAATTATAAAATGAAAGCAAATTTTGATCTTAGACAAGATAGAATATTAATCAGTGTACTTATGCTAATCTCATTATACTTTAATTGCTCCTTTAAAATAGTAAAATTATATTTAACTAACTAAAATTAGGAAGAACTAAACTTTATACACAAACTAACAATTTTATTAATATCAACAAGCTCAATTTTATTTGGTGTTGGTTATAATTTTGCAGGAATCTCAGGTATTATCGGAATAACTATTCTTGAGCTTTATGAAATTAGAGAGTTACTAATAGGTTTAATAAATTTTCAATATCATTTATACTTTGGTATTATTACCGTGGTACTTACATTTTATTTATCATGGTCATGTTTGAATAAATCAATCAAATTGAACAACCCATTTAACAAATTTGAAAATAGAGAAAGAAAGTATGCATTATCGAGTAAGAATGTTAGTAGTATGAGTTATTTGAGTGAAATAAGTAAATAAAAAGAAGAAATGTTTGTATAGATAGAAATTATTAAAATAGTATAATATAGAAACATGAATTCATAAAAAATATTGAGTAAATAATAAACTTCCTTTTTGATTGTAAAAATAAATAAATTTTATAATAAGTTAATTATAACTAAATAATAACTAATTAAATATTAAATTGATTAAATAACTTTAATTAAAAATATTAAGCTAAATAATGTTGAGAATATAAATAATAGACTAAGTAATTATTTTAATTTTTCTCTTATAATCTTGTCTAATTTTAAAATATCCTTAGCAAATAGCCTTATTCCATCGCAAACTTTCTCATTTGCCAATTCATTTTCTAATTGTTAAAATAAGGATAATAAGTATAGTTAAATAGTAATTACCGTTCATATCCCATCTAAATACTTTTTCATCTAAGTTAACTTTTTGTAAATCACATACTTTAGCTTTATCTACAGATAGTTTAACATCTATTTGTTTAGTTGTAGTACTAAGTTTTTCAATAATTGTAGGAGGCATAGTTATTCTATCTACTCCTACTAACTCGATAACACTGTCCATTGACCTAAAAGATGCAGCCTATTAATTAGAAAGAATTATATTGATTTTATAGTTATTTACCATAACAATTGTTTTATATCCAAACTTTTTATAATAATTGTAAATACTGCTCACTAATAAAACTCCTGGTTCGTCTTTTGGCTCGTATGTTTTATTAAATTTATTAGAATAAGCATCGTTTAATCTTCCAACGAAAGGAGAGACTAAAGTACAATTAGCTTCAGCGCATGCAATAGCTTGAGTAAGCGAAAAGATTAATGTTAAGTTACATCGTATTCCTTCTTTTTCAAGACTAAGTTATTAGTTAATAAATTAAAATATAATAGTAATTAAACAATAATATAAAATATTACACTTCAGCTGCTTTTATTCCTTCCCATGTTGCTGCAATTTTAATCAATATTCTCTCTTTAGATATTCCTTCTTCTTCATATAATCCAATGATTCTTCTTGCTCTTTCAATAGTAGTATTTGTATCAAAACTAAGTCTTGCATCAACCTCAGTAGAAACATATCCCTCAATTAACTTAAGAATTTCAACACCAAAGTTAACTATAAGTTTGTCCATAATTAAAGCAACAAGCTGGTTGTTGGTGGGATCTTTTGAAGATAATTTTGTTGAACCATACTAAATAAACAATATAATTTATACATTTATTGCATCACTAATTAATCTTTGATAATCAGGAAGTTCACAAGCTTTAGCAATTAAAGAAGGATTTGTTGTTGCATCTTTTGGATTTAGTTTCTTTATTATATTAATTTCTCCTGTATCTGCAACTATAATAGTTGACTATTTAAAAATAAAATAAGATTATGATAATGTATTTACTTTTGAAAGTTGAGTTAAACATGAATTTTCTACTTCCATTTTCAATATATAATTAAATTAAGGAATTATAAAAATATTATCTGTAAATTAAAATTAATCTTATTATACTTAAAAAAATGAAAAAGTTATATAAAAAGTGCACCAGCCGGGATTTGAACCCGGGACACATCCTTGGAAGGGAAGTATGCTAACCACTACACTACTGGTGCTTAATATAATAGATAATGATATATTACTATATTAACATTAAGAGTGTTAAAGATTTTAAAATATATTGTATAAAAATATTAAAGTGTTATTATATATATTTGGTTTAACAATTATCTGATTCTTTAATTAATATTACTAATATTTATATTATCAAATATATTAATATAGTATTTAAAATAAAACTTAATAAGTAATAAATATAAAAACAATTGAGTTCATCAATCAAATTAAATCTTACTTATTAATATCTATTAAAAAAATATTTACAAGTATAAAAAATAATAATTTGCTATATAATAAACTATTTATATTTTATTTATTATTCAAATTATTAGAATCTATTAATTGCTATTATTTAATCATTATCAAATATTGATTTATATTAATCAACATGAAAAGTGAATTAAATTATATTAACTATGGTAAAATTACAATACAATATTAATACTTAAATAATTCTTATCATTTAAACATTATTTCAATTACCATTATTGTTAGCTTTAAGAAATTCTTATTACTAACAATTCTTAATTTATTTACACTTAACACTTAATAATAAAGATAAAATAAACGAAAACAATCAACAGAGATTCAACCAATTTAACGACTTTTACAAAGTAAACAACGTATTCCAAGACGAAGAAAGTTTAGCCTATCAGCGACCAAGCATTCTTAATTTTAATAAGCTTGATCAAAATTTAGGAATAGTAACTCAATTGTTTATACAACCATACTCATCAGATGAAGACACTGAAAAAAATAATTTTATTGCTTCTATTCCATCTGTAAACGTTGTAACAAGAGAGCTAATAGATTATAATACAATCAAAAATATAACTGTAATTTAATTTATTTAAATTATTTATTTTATTAGAAAGAATCAGTTGAGTTTTATAAAGGAACTAAACCTGGATTAACTATCTTTAATCAGAATAATTGGCTCAAAAGAGATCTTATAATAGAATTTTTAAATAGAATTCCTGGGTTTGAGTAAGAATAAAAATGATTTTCTATGTTATATTAATCATTGTTAATATTTATTACTCATTAATCAATAATAAATTAATAAATTTAATAGAGGAGAAAAACCTATAGTCAAAAGCTTTATTTTATTCTCAGAAAATGACAAAACTGCAACTTTTCTAAGTTTTAAATCTGTTGCTCATAGAAATATTGTTTTTAACTTTTTTAAACATAATAGTATGGTTAATAAAAATGGACAAGAAATTGAGGTAAAACTAACAAAAAAACAAAACATTATAAAAATAAACAAACTAAAATAATATTCTTATTAATATTTAACTAATTAATGCTAGGTTACAAAAAGCTACAATATACTAGAAAGAAAAGATTATAAATGGTTTTGTATCGTTGTAAGAAATTTACCTGATGGGTTTAACGACCTTTCATTATTGGAAATAATAGAGAATACTGACATTAAACCTACTAATATTAAAAACTCTCTGTTTAAATATATTAATAACTGTTTATGTGGAATAGTAGTATTTGACACATTAGATATGGCTGAAAAGTTTTGTATTAGGTTTAACAAATTGAAATTAGGTGATAAAGTTTTAAAGGTATTGTGATATAATATAACAATATAACAATATAATGTTATTGTCTTAATAAACGATTTATTTGTCCTAAGGTTCATAAACATCCAAAGTGTTGTAAAATAAGACAGAATCCTGAAAGTAGTCACTTTGGGAACTATTTCAAAGAGGTTAAGAAAATAAATAATTAAATATATAAAACAATAAAACAATAAAGATAATGAGAATTGAATATGATAATATATAAGTGGTTTTAATTAAATTATTTAGTAAATTTACTTTACTTAAATACTAAAATATTTTAACTAATTAATTTAAAGTAAATTAAAGCAATTTAATTAATAAATATATAATATTATTATAAATTATAATAATGAAAAAATTTAAATAATTAGTTGCAAACTGTGTATATGTAAAAATTTATAATCATATTAACATAATTAATTATACATATTTAAAAATTATAAAAACAATGGAAGTAGAAGTTCAGAGTGATGAAGAATACAAAATAGATATACTTACAAGTATGTTTTTTGAATTATAATTTATATATACATATTCTGATAAAATTTAATTATTTAATAATGATGTTGTTAAATAAAATGAAATTTAAAACACGTTTAAGATTTACTAATTTAACTTTATTTACTAAATCAACTTTAATAGATATAACAAAAAAATCAAACTTATTTCTAGCTGGCCCTCCTGGAGCTGGTAAAACTGCGTTGTCTAGAGTATTAGGAAAGATTTTAAACATGGATGTCTACGATGTTGATAATGATCATTTAGAAAACGACTGGAAAATGACTGTATCTGAAAAATTAAAGACATTAGGTGAAGATGGATTCTTAAAAGCTGAAGAAGGTATGATTAATTAGTGATATAATTATTTAAATTTAGAATCTGTAATGAAAATTAATAAAACAAATACAATTGTGTCGTTAACTGGTTCAAACTCTTTAGAGTCAAGGGCAATAGAGCATTGTAGAAAAAGTGGATTTATAGTCTATTTAGATATAGATAATTCAGTTATACTAGATAGATGTAATAAAATGAAAGTTACTAGAATTGTAGGAATGGCAAATAAAAGTCTAATAGATATTTTAGAGTGGAGAAGAAATATTTATGAAAATACTTATGATATAAGATTTATTCTTGATCCATGCAAAGATGGGGGTTTTGATTTACAATACAATGCAAAAAAACTTATCGAAATGTTAAACAAAGACCAAGATTATGTAAGCACAAGAGGAGCTAAAAATTTCTTATTCAACAAAGTCTTAACAGATGGCTTGGCGCCTGACGGTGGATTATTTGTATCTAGTTATATGCCAAAATTTTCAATATACCAACTTCAAAGATTTATTAACTTAAGTTTCCAAGAAGTGTAATTATTATATATATTTAATATAAAATTTATATAATTTTATAGAACATTGAGAGTCCTAGAAAGCTTTCCTATTGCTGATTTCCATCCTGCTCTACTCAAAAGATTAATTTACAAAGCTTATTCAACATTTACTGATCCATCTATCTTACCAATTGAACATTTAGAAAACAATCAATATTTAATGAATGAATATTATGGTCCTACAGCTAGTTTTAAAGATTTAGCACTTCAATTAATGCCAAAATTGTTTCAAGAGGGTATTAAAAACGAATCAACAAAGTATACTTTTTTAGTTGCTACTAGTGGGGATACTGGCCCAGCAGTTTTGTCAGGTTTTGAAGATTCAAAGATACCTGTGTTTATTCTTTATCCGAAAAATGGTGTTAGGTAACTACTAGTTTAATAATTTATTTATTATTATTTATAGTGCTATGCAAGAACATCAAATGATTACAGCAAAGGGAAGAACATGTGTTGTTGGTGTTAAAGGAGCTGATTTTGATTATTGTCAATCTGCTGTAAAAAAAGTGTTTAATGATGAAATTTTCGTTAATAAAATCAAAAATGAATTTAATATTAAATTAACATCCGCCAATTCTATTAATTGGGTAAGACTACTTCCTCAAATTAGTTATTCAATATATGCTTATATGAACTTAGTAAAGGTAAAATATTAAAATACTAACTAAATAATTAAATTTACTATAGACTAACAAAATAAAACTTGGAGATTTAGTCGATATTTGTATTCCAAGTGGAAACTTTGGAAATATTCTAGGAGCATACATCGCAAAACAAATGGGATTACCATTAGACAAACTAATATGCGCATCAAATGAAAATAAAATACTAACTGACTTCCTAAACACTGGAATATACGACTTAAGAGACAGAGCATTAAAGCTAAGTTACTCAGCTGCAATTGATATCCTTAAGCCCTCTAATGTCGAAAGATTGTTATATTATGTAACAGGAGGAAACACAACACTAGTAAAATCTTGGTTTGATAGCCTAAACCAACATAACTTTTTCCAAGTAGACGAAGCAACAAAAGAAAAATTAAAAAAAGAGTTCATTGCAGATTACTGTAAAGAATCTGAATCATTAAAAGTATTAAAAAAGATATACAAAGAGAAAAATTACTTAGTTGATCCTCATACTGCTGTTGCTAAAGTAATTGCTGATCGTTATAATGATAAGACTAAAGTTATGCTTATTGCAAGTACTGCTCATTATGCTAAGTTCCCAGAAGCTATTTTCGAAGCTTTAAATATTAAATGCCCTGATAACTTAAAAGACAAATTACTTGCCTTACAAAAGATTAATTCTAGGAATAAATTACATAGTGAATTGATTAATATTGATAAGAAGCCGATAATTCATAAAAATGAAATAAGTACTGATTTAGATGAATTGAAAGATTTGATCTATGATAAATTAAAAGAATTTCATCATAAGAATTGATAGTGAAAGTGATAACGTGATAGTATTGGAGAAATTAATAAAAGAGTTAGGTTTATTTTAATAATTTAGTTAAATAATTTATAAAGTTATTAATATTAAATTGATTTAGTAATTATAGTATAATCATAATTATTATACTTTGTATATTATATTATATTATTTTAATTTATTTTATTATATATTTTATTATCACTTTATTAATTACATTTGTTAATAAAATAATTTAAAATTATACTAATACTTTTATTACTTGGGGATTGGGGATTGGGGATTGGGGATTGGGCCCAATCCCCAATCCCCAATCCCCAA
>Ga0100378_1001616_pt1 | contig 23311 bp, 25 predicted proteins | sample CryGeymeta201502_FD_81535 | JGI IMG/M metagenome (GOLD analysis project Ga0100378, IMG submission 81535) | Groundwater microbial communities from Crystal Geyser aquifers in Utah, USA - Crystal Geyser metaG 2015-02 | ecosystem: Environmental > Aquatic > Deep subsurface > Groundwater | place: USA... | reverse complement strand
TTAATTTGTAAACTAAAATATATTTCTCTAAAATTATTAAATATAATTATTATAATATGGTAGATGTACTTAAACAATCCTCAATAGTATCAACCGAAACTGATGTATCAAGAAATTCATTAGAAGTATCCGATAAACAAAAGCAAAATGACCAATATAGAGTATATACTGAAGGTAACTCAGTCGCTGCCTTTTACTATGAAAATCATATTAAACAAACATACGAAACAGTCCAAAAGAAGAAGAAGGAAATATTAGGAAAACCTAAATATAAATATTCAATAATGGAATGTGCAAGAAAGCTAAATGAAGTAATTGACGAAAGTGACCCTGACACAAATAAATCTCAAATTTATCACTTAATTCAAACCGGAGAACGTGCCAGACAACTCTACCCTGATTTAAAATGGATGCATTTAGTAGGCTTTTTACATGATCTCGGAAAAATTCTAAGTCATAAGGATTTATTCGGAGAACCCCAATGGTGTGTAGTCGGAGATACCTTCCCAGTAGGTTGCAAATTCGACGAACAAAACGTTCATAGCAAATACTTTGATGAAAACCCAGACTCAAGTAACCCAAAATACAATACTAAACTTGGTGTTTATACAGAACATTGCGGATTTGACAATGTTGAATTCTCATGGAGTCACGATGAGTACATGTATCAAGTATTAAAAAGAACAGGATGCACTATTCCAGAATGCGGACTTTATATGATTAGATATCACTCATTTTATGCTTGGCACACAAAACAAGCTTATGATCATTTAGCTAATGAATATGATAAAGACATGTTAAAGTACTTACATATGTTCCAAATATGTGACTTATATTCAAAAGTAGAAGAGGAGATTGATATTGAGAAGGCTCTACCATATTATGAAAATTTAATCAAAGAATTTATTCCAAATGATAATGAAATTATGTGGTAACGGAAACGGATATTAACTAAATAATTCTAAAAATACTAAATTATACAATTTAGTAATAATTTAACAGACATAATTACTTTAAAATATTATCAAGAAACTATTATATAGTAGTATATAATTTATATATATTTAGATTAAACTATAATTTTCCTTAAAATAATTATAATTAATAATTTCCTTTATTATTCCTAATCCTTGGTGGTGTAGGTGGTCTCTTTTTGTAATAATCATCATCTTCTATCCAATTTTTATTACCTCCGTCAGGTGGATATATTAAATGTGGAATGATTTCAAAATTATTTTTAACTATTAACATTGCTCCAGCATTATTATGTCTTCGGCAATAGTCTGTTGCTGAGAATATAGTTATTAAGCTTCCTCCCGCAAATCTCTCAAAACCGTCTAAAACACATTCGTGGGCTCTCATTATCATATTTAAATTATTTTGTTGTAAGAACTTTTTGACAATATCTGGACCAAACTTAACTATATTACCATAATTATTAGAATCTCTTTGTAAGTTAGGTTGTATTCCAAGTTCATCATCATTATCAGTTGGGTCAGACCATAATATGTCCATTACAATTTGTTGTGTTTTAGTCTGAGCTTCATGTACAATTTCTAAAGGTCTTTCAATAAGCTCTATATCAGAAATATAATTTAGACTAGCTCCAATTCCTCCATGTAAGCATAATATTTGATCTTCAATTATAGCTGCTAAGGGTAAATATTCAAAAAATTCATTTACAACATTAAAAATTGAATCATCGTGCATTGATTCTTCATTAAGTCTATTTTGGCACTCTTCTAAAAATCCGAAATTAGCGTTGATTAGTCTGTCTTCATGATTTCCTCTTAGTAAATGTATTCTTTCTGGGTATTTTACCTTTAAAGCCATTAATAAGCATATAGTTTCTAAGGAATATGTTCCTCTATCAACGTAATCTCCTAAGAATAAATAATCAATTGCAGCAATATCTCCATTCGCGCCTTCTTTTGGTTCTCCCCACATTTCAAAAAATCTCATTAGATCTTGGAATTGTCCATGTACATCTCCAAATACCTTTGCTGGGGTATTAATTTTAACAACAATAGGCTGGTTAGCTACTACATTAATGGCTTGCTTTGCTAGATCATATACTTGCTCAGGTTTAAATCTAAACCTATCACTTTCGTTGTCTTTTCTTTTTTTCCATTCTAATGGTTGTAAAAATGCTTTTATGAATAAATCACATAAAGGATCTGTTTCATTATCTTTTGTTAATTTGTATTTCCCATTTTCATCAAGTTTTACTTTACTAATTACTACACATTGAACTCGTTCACTATTCTTTTTATCTTTATCTGGTGTTAGGGTAGATAATTCTGCATTTCCTAATGAAATATCACTAAAGATCCTGTTTGTTGTTTTTTTAGTTTGATTATTCATCAAATTTACATTTAAAGAGCTTAATGTAGTTTCTTTTATTGAAAGATCAGGTGATTTCTTTGTAGTTGAAATTGAAGTATTAGGACTTAGATTTGGTGTTGTCTTTTTTGATCCTTTCTCTTTTTCTAATTCTCTATCTCTTTCAAGTTTTTTAACATTATCTATAATTTGAGACATTCCTTTTGTTAAGATTGGATTTGTTTCAATTAGTTTAATAATATCTATCATTACTAAAGAATTATTTGATATCATTGGGCTTGAATAGTCGAACCCTCCATGTGTATAAAGAAAGTTTTCTAGTATCCAAGAAGAGTGTCTAAACTTATCAAAAGCTGCAAGTTTATACCATTCAGATGTTCCTGTGTCATAAACCTCAATAGGGATAGATTTTATATCTTGATCGGTTCTTCCTCCTAAGATAATTAGTAAATTGTGATAAAATGCCATTGCATGTTGGAATCTTTTATAAGGTGTGTAGTTGTTATATGGTGCTTTGACCTAAAGTTTTTATATGTAAGTAAGTTTAATATTATTAATACCCAATCCCAAGTCATATTTCTATGTTTTCTAAGTCCCCATACATCATTTAAAGCATTTCCTGCGTCAGATCTTCCTCCAAAAGTTATAATCATACCAGCTGCACTTCCAAATTTACAAACTGCTGCAGAGTGATACATTCTAGGACAAGGAAAATCTCCTGTTGTTTCAACTCGTTTCCATTCAATTCTTTCTTCATCTATATTAACAATATAAACTTCTCCAGTAATTTTAGTTGAATTTCCGCCAAAGACAATATAATAAGGTTTTGAATAAACCATAATATGACCATATCTACCACCGGGTTTTTGACCACTTACAGTTAATGTTTCCCATTTACATTTTTCATCTCCATTAGAAAGATCAAGTAAATGTAAATCATCAGGCGCTAGTCCACCACCTATTATTATTTAAATATATATTATAAGTTTAGTTTATTTTATTTACCTCCTACTGCTCCTCCGAAAACTAATAGTTTACTATTCTCTGCCGATGCTGCTCCGTGTGCAGCTCTAGCACAAGGAATGTTTCCACTTGCTAAATATAAAAATTAAGCATACGATTAAGTTTTATCCATATTTTATCATTAATCTTAAATGTATAAGTGTCATCTAATATATTATAATTTCCGCTTGTTCCTTTAGCTCCTCCAAATAAAACAGCATTGTTTTTATTTACTTATTTATTATATAATAAATTATACCTAAAGTAACTGTATGACCAAATCTCATTAAATCACTATCATCACTTGTGTTAGTGTTACTAAGATTATTCTTCTTATTTTTATCCATTTTACTATTTAATTATATTTTTAATAAAGTAATAATTTAAATATTTATAAAGCAAAATTTATTTTAAACAATAATTATGACTTATTAATACTGAATTTTATTATTAAATTAAAGTTTGTGTTTTTATTCATTTGGATAGACTGTTATTAACTTTTATGAATATTATATAGATATATTATTCTTGAAAAGAGATATTCATATAATTAATACTAATTCATGCTAAATTATTAATATGATAATTGTTTATATTTTAATAATTTATCACTTATTCACACAGAATAACAAATTTATAACTTATTACAATTACATTATTATTAAATTTATATTCATTTAATAAAATAAATAAAAAGATAAACATGAGAATCTTACTTACTAAAACAGGTCAAGAAGAAGTTCAAACAATAAACGATTATCAAGAAACAGACTTTCCACAAAATACCTTATCAGTTCCTAATCTAAAGTTAAAAACTAAATCAAGAAAATTAAGCCCTTCATCAAAAAGATCTCCTAAATCTCCATCTTCAAATTTAAGAATAGTAAAAACAGAAAAAAGTATCTCTAACTTAATGGATTTATTGGAGCAACAAGCTTTAAATACATCTGGAAGTCAGTCAAATAGATCAGGAATAAGTGGTGTAGGGGGCAACAAACAAATTAAGATAAAAACAAATAAAATTCAAATTGGAAAAAAAGCAGCAGAAAGATATAATAATGAAACTGTAGGTCAATCATTAATTCTTCCGAATTTACGATTTCAAACGGAAAGTAATCAAAATGATCCTAATGAAGAACTAACAATTCATAATGAGTATTCTATTAAGGAAATAATAGGAAGAGAAAAATATAAATATGTTATGGACTCCGCAATTGAAAATTATAATCAAAAGCAAAAACATTATGTTATAAACGAGAATAATTTCAGGTCTGATGCTGAAGAAAGAAATTATTTAAGTCGTTTAGAAACACATTTAAACCAGAAGATAGCTATTAATAAATCGAATTTGATTAATTACTTATCGCAAAAGAAAAATTTGTCGAATGTTATGATATTAAAAATAGCTCAAGCAGATGAACATAAAAGATTAAAAATGAATAAGGCGTGTCAGATAAATAATCATTTTGAAGGTATCGATGATACTTTAAAATTACAAATGGAAAGAAGTTTAGTAAATAAAAAGCGAGCTCTTGTCCAAGATTATAAGAAAAATCTACAAAAGATGAATCAAGATCTTGAGAACATTCATATAAGGTTACATTCATATGAAGGTGTTAACTTTAAGAATGTAGAAGCATATAAAGATAATTATCAAAAAATTCAAAAGAAGTATTGGAATTTTAAAATCGATAAATTACATAATCCTAAAATGAAAAAAGACTCAGTAATGTTTTCGCAATATAGTGTAAATAAAATAAACAAAGTTAACAAATAACATACATCAAATTGATGAGTTATGTTAAGTATTAAAGATTTGATTATATTTGGTTTAGTTTATTTAAAAGATAATAAGATATAAGTGATTTATGTTATTAATTTTAACTAATTTACTAATATTACTAATATTACTAATATTACTTATTATAATCCAAATAGTTTATTTATAATAAATTTATATTTTTTAATACAAGTGCTATTATTTAAAATAACACATTAACTAAAAAAGTGTAATAGTAATGCTTTAACAACAACTTACAACGTATCATTGAATATCATTGTATTATTACTATTTGCAGCATTCTTTTTTAGTTTTTATTTCCTTTTGATCATTTAAAGAATAGCTTAGAATTGCATTTTGATTTCCAATTCCTACCTTTATTCCACTACCCTATAATTGATAATGATAAAAAAGATTAAACACTTATATAATTGTATATTATATTCTTAAATACCTCTGTTTTCAAATCATATTTTAATTCCTTTATCTTAGTATATACTTCATCAACTGATTTTTTAAATACCTAAATTATATATAAATATGTAAATAAATAATAAATATCTATTACTTACATTTTCTATATTTGTTCCTGTCTTAGCAGACGTTTCGAAAAATATAAGATTGTGTTCATTTGCAAAGTCTTGTCCTTCTTTTGTGCTTACTTGTCTCCTGAATTAAAATTATTAGTTATAAGTTATTAGTTAAATTAAATTGCAAAATTACTAAACATTATATAGTTATTTAATTAAAAGTAAGCTATAATTACTTATTCTCTAAATCAACTTTATTGCCTATTAAAACAATTAATATTGTCCTCGGAGAATTTTGTTGACATTCTTTTAGCCACTCTTTTATATTGTCAAATGTTTCTTTTTTTGTTATATCATAAACAAGAAAAGCGCATACACTATTTTTATAATATGATCTTGTAATTGATTTAAATTGCTCTTGTCCTGCTGTATCCCAAATTTGAACTCGAAATATTGTATCATCAGATGTGATTACATTTTTTGCACCAAATTCTACCCCTATTGTTACTTCATGATCGGCATTGAATTTTTTTGATGTAAAGTTAAGTAATATGTTTGATTTTCCAACACCTATAAGTAATTATAAGTTATATAATTATTAATATATGTTATGTTGTTTAAGACTTACATGAATCTCCTACTACAATATACTTTAGCAAATAATGATAATTTGTTGAAGATAACATTTATATTAATTATATTGATTGATAATTAAAATATAATAGTTAATAAAAATAAAAATAATTAAAATAACAAAAGTTAATAATAGTTAATAAAACATACAAATTCAATTCGTATATTAATTTTTTATAATTTTGTTTTATATTGTTTAATAAATTCTTAAAATATTTATTTAATCATTATGAAAAAAGATGAGTTCGCACGGAACGAAAATGAAAAAAGTGATGATGAATCAGATAAAAAATCAAATAAATCCTCCTTAGACGCCTTTTTAGAATACGGAAGTGATTTATCAGATGATGAAAAGAAACAAAAACTTGAAGATAATATTAACGATTTAGTTAATATTGATAACGAAAGTCATATGGAGAAAAATGATCAAATAGACCCAGACACTGACCTTAAGAAATTTCAAGACAACGAAGAATTTTTTAATGAAGACGGAGATGGAGACGACTACACAAAAGAAGTACGTTGTCATTATTGTGGTATAATAAATACTGAGCTATTAATAAAATGTAATGAGAAAGATTGCCAAAGATGGTTTTGCAATGGAAGAACTGATGACTATTCAGCTTCTCATATTGTATTTCATTTAACTAAGTCTAAACACAAAGAAGTATTTGTAACAAACAAATCCCAAGTAGGGGAAATGGTACTTGAATGTTATAATTGTGCTAGTAAAAATATATTTCTTCTTGGGTTTTTAGAAGCAAAAGATGGAGAGTCAGGATTTATTTTATGTAGGGAACCTTGTTTAACAACATGTAAAATAGAAGAAGATAAGTTTGATAAAAGTAGATGGGTTCCCTTAATAAACGACAAAAAGTTATTAGATTGGATTATACCTTTACCTGATGAAAATGAACTTAAATTATGTCATAGAGTTAATATCAGAACAATGAGTAAAATGGAAGATAAATGGGAAAAGGATAAGATGAAAGAATTTATAAGTCATTCTGGCAATGAAAGAAATAAAAATTTAAATATTAACTTCTTGAAAGCAATTAAACTTTACTATCAAGATGGTCAAGATTATGTTGATATATTTGAACCTTTAATAAGTGGAGAGGAAGAATACGATAGAAAATTAAAAGAAGCTCAGAAGAAACATAATATTCAGGTAAAATTCTATAGGCTTAGTCGTCGAATAATAGCTAGATTTGTTTATCCAAGAGAAGATAACGAAATAAAACTAGTACCTGGTGATGAGTTAAAAATATTAGATGGTAAAACGAATATTACTTATAATGGATTCATAATTAAAATGGAGATGGATGATGAAGTACATCTAGAATTAGAAAAATGTGATAAGATATTAACTGATGGTTTTTATACTGTTGAATTTGTATGGAAAGGAACTTCTTTTAAAAGGATGTTAGACGGACTTTATACTTTTGCTAATGATGAATCTTCTGTTAGTTCTTATATTTATTATAAAATCCTTGGACATGAAAAACCAGAAAAGAAAAATAATTATAATTTACCTAAGGACTTATCAGTTAAAGGATTACCTGAGCTTAACTATTATCAAACATTAGCTATAAAAAGAGCCTTACAGACTCCTTTATTCTTAATTCAAGGTCCACCTGGAACAGGAAAAACAGTTACTAGTGCAGCAATAGTTTATCACATGGCTCAACTAAAACTTGGAAAAGTGTTAGTTTGTGCTCCTTCAAATATTGCTGCTGATCAACTTAGTGAGAAAATACATAAGACTGGTTTAAAAGTTGTAAGAGTATGCGCAAAAAGTAGAGAATCTATCACATCTAGAGTTGAATTTCTAGGTCTTCATAATCAGATTAAAAATTTACCTCAAAAGGAGTTCTATAGATTATTTGAATTAATCAAAATGAAAGAGGAGTTAGGGGATTTAAGTAATAAAGATCATGAGACCTATAAGAAATTGAAGAAAAAAGGAGAGAAGTAAATATTAATTATAACATATATTTAATAATAATTTTAATAATAATTTATTATAGTGAAGTTATAAACAGTGCAGAAGTAGTTGTTACCACATGTATAGCATCATTTGATAAAAGACTTAATAATTGTAGATTTCCCTTAGTTTTAATTGATGAAGCGACTCAGTCATGTGAGCCTGAATGCTTACTCCCTCTTCTAAGAGGAAGCAAGCATGTAATTTTAGTAGGAGATCATTGTCAATTGGGACCAGTAGTATTATGCAAAAATGCAGCAAAAGTACATTTTTACTTATTAAAATTACTTATATTATTATAGGCTGGATTTAAGATTAGTTTATTTGAAAGACTTGTCAAGTTAAAAGTAAAACCTCATATGCTTCAGGTTCAATACCGTATGCATCCTAAACTTAGTGAGTTCCCTTCAAATACTTTTTATTCAGGTAACCTCCAAAATGGAGTTTCAAGTGATGAACGTATTCATTATTCAGTTAATTTTAACTGGCCTAATCCAAATAAGCCTATGTTTTTCTACCATGTAACAGGGCTAGAAGAGTTTTCTGCTTCGGGAACTTCATATTTGAATAGAAGAGAAGCAGAATTTATTGAGAAAACAGTTACTTCATTTTTAAAAGCTTGTAATAAATATTTTATTACACTACTTATCATATATCATTTACTTATATTTATTTATATTTACTTATATTTACTTATATTTACTTAATTTACTTAATTTACTTATATTTACTTATATTTACTCATATATACTCTTTTAGCTGTTAAACCTGATCAAATTGGAATAATTACTCCTTATGAAGGACAACGTTCTTATATTGTTTCACACATGCTAAAAAATGGTTCAGTTAACACAAATCTTTATAAAGAAATTGAAGTTGCATCAGTTGATAGTTTCCAAGGTAGAGAGAAAGATTACATTATCCTTTCTTGCGTACGTTCTAATGATCATAATGGAATAGGATTTTTAAACGACCCAAGAAGATTGAATGTTGCTTTAACAAGAGCGAGATATGGTTTAGTTATCTGCGGAAATGCTCTCGCTCTTTCAAAGCATCCTTTATGGAATAACCTTTTACACCATTTTAAATCAAATAATCTATTAGTTGAAGGTCATTTACTTAGTTTTAGAGAAGTTAACATTACTCTCAAAAATCCTATTAAGTATATTCCAGAAAGACAATGTTTTGAAAATCAGATTAATACTACAAATGATAGTTTGAGTGTAGATGCTACCTTTAATAGTGAAAGTATATAACTTAAATAACTTAATTTATCTTAGATTTGGAAAAGTATAATGACTTAATGAACGATGCCACTCTTTCAAGATTTAGTGATTTTGGTTATACTAACGACTTCGAAGCAAATGATCATTATAAAAAAGGTATATCTTAATATTGTTTACTTTAATAAATCATATTAGTTAAGGATTTAATGAAAACAAAGGGACTTAAACCACCTGTAGAGAATACTAAAAACAAATTTGATATGCCTGTTTTCAGTAAGGACAGAACGATTGATAATAATCAGAAAAATAATGTATCCGAAAAGGAAAAGATAATGATTCCTAATTTGATGGAATTAATTGATATTAAGATTAGTAATGAAAAGAAATTTGTTATGGATACCGAATTTTAAATTGTGTGAAGTCTTGTAGATGACTCCTATTTCCTCGAAAGGCAAAGAAGACTCGCATTAACATTTATTTATTCTGAGATTCTAATTTTAATAACAAACATTTAAACAATTAAATAAATTTAAACGTATAAACGTAAACGAATAAGGATTTAAACTAACAACATACTAATAAATTTTATTTATTCTTGATATATTATATTCTATAAATATAATTTAATAATCTATAATAAAATTTATCAGTTTGACAGTTTAAAATTATTGATTGATGTATAATATAATTAAAGCTTTATAAAATTAATTTTAATAATAAATATATATGCATGATGATGGTTCTTTCCTTCCTATGAAAGAATTTGAAACTGTTTTAACAGAGACAATTTTATGTTGCGAGTCAGTAGAAGAAAAGAGAGATGCAATTAAAGATCAATTAATTAAACACTCACTTGATAAGTTCAATTGGGATCGTTATTGCTTTTTTGAGGAAGGTTGCTATACCAGAAATGCAGTCTTACATAATGATCTATTCACCGTTCTGATACTTTGTTGGGAAAAAGGATGTATTACACCTATTCATAATCACCCTTGTGATGGCTGTTTTATAGTTGGATTAAACGGAGCATTAGAAGAAAAGAAATATATTACAAAGGAGAGCGGGCTAGAATTATCTGAGCGTAACTATATTAAAAAAGGTGATATCAATTGGATCCATGATTCAATGGGTGTTCATCAAGTTTCTAACCCATCTTCAACTGAAAGAGCAGTTACACTGCATTTTTACCATCCTCCATATAACGTTTGTAAAGGCTTTAACGTAAGAGGACAGAATTGGAATTGTAGTCCTAAATATTATAGTATTAACGGAGTAAAGACAGATAACGATTTAAAAAGCGCATTTTAATTTTGTGAAAAATTAAAAAAGAAAGTTAGAATTAGTAAGATACATTTATAGTCGAAAGATAGTCTTTTGTATAAAATATATTATTCTTTTTATTAAACTGTATAGTAGAATAAATTCTAAATTAGTTTTAATTTCAATTAATTAAGTTTAAGTTAATAAAGTTAATTTAGTTTTATTATGTTTTATTAAAATATTAACAATATATAAATTATATTATTTTATAAAAATGCCCAAATATTTCTGCGAATATTGTGGTATATATCTTACTAATTCAAGTCCAAGAAGTAGAAAACAACACGCACATGGAAGAAAACATATTAATAATAAAATCGAATACTACTCTCAATTTTTATACGAATTCCAGCATGAAGCATATAGTAAACATAATTTATATAAAAAACTTATTAATATATAGAAAACTTAATGAATGTTGCTTCCAAAATGACAACACCTAATTCAAATTCAACAGCAAATACAAGTGGAAATCCTCAGCAAGGAGGAATGAAGTAATATTTATACTAATATTTAATTAATAATTATTATATAGACAAGGACCAACTTTTCATCCAACAGTTATTCCAGGTCAGAATATTATGGTTCATCCAATACAACCTCAAAACTTAGTTGTTAATAATTTACCATCGTCAATTGTTAATTATTTGCCTCAATAAGGAAAAAATAATAGCTTATAGCTTATAATTTAAGATTTCTATGAGAATATAAAGATTTTAATCTAAGTAAAATTTTACTTAGAAACCTTAATAAAGTAATTATATTATTGATTAAAATTGTGTATTATTGAATATTGATTTAAATTAATAATTATATTATTAATAATAAATATAATTTTACATGGATAAATGATTAAAATTCAAATAATTCAAATAATTGAATATTTAATAAACATAATATTATAATATTAATTTACTAAAATTTACTAAAAAAACTTATGAACTTACTCGATATTATGGAGATTGATGAGACGAATAACGACTCTAAGCATAGTAAAAATAATAAAGATTACAAAGCTTCGTCGGATAACTTTGCAAATATTGCTAATGAAAAAAGCGTAATTGAAGAAATTAACGAAAATAACGATCTAGATGATATAGAAGAGATGGAGAAAAAAATCATAAAACAGCGCAAACTAAAACAAAACAAAGAAACAGAAAAAAAACCAGGAAAAAAACCAGAAAATGAAAAAGAAACAGAAAAAGAAAAGGAAACAGAAAAACAAAAGGAAAAAAATACAGAGAAAGAATGCGAGATAGAAATATTAACTGAAAGCGAATCAGAAAGCAATAAAGAAAATTACATTCAAAACAAAACTCACTATGAATCATCATTACTTATCAACTTAAAAGACATCAATTTAAAAATAATAATAACCAATTTAGACATCATTCTAGCAATGATCGAGCTCGGAAAAAATAGCAGTAAATACAAAATAAAAGGCTCACCCAAATCAATTCTCTATTGGAAAAGAGTCTTTGAAGAAGAGACATTCTTTAATATATTCTCAAAATATAAACCAGAAACTATTAAAAAGTATTGGAACTTAATACAGAAAAATTGTGTTCTATCAAAAGTTGAAGGAATTATTAATGAAATTAACTCTTTTGACTGTTCACTGAAAAAAATAAGGTAATTATTATTAATAAAATAGGCTTGGGATTTTAGTCAAAGAAATAGTAGACTCTTTTAAGAAATTACATGCAAAAAAGACAAACAATCAAAGAGTAATCGATATTCCATTAGAAATTGAACTTAAGATTAGAGCTGAAAAGGAAAAACTTGAAAAGAATAAAGATATTATTGATCTTACCGAAGATGAGAATTGTAATGAATGTATGAAGAAGGCAAAAAGGATAAAAAGATTAAATGCAATAATTGAATCACAAACAAATTCTATAGGATCTCAAAGTGAATTGGATATAAGTACTACTTGGCCAATAAATATCAACGAATGTTTCAGGACTATTAAGTGTGATACTGATGCTGATGATAAGGACCAAAAGGATATTAAAGGGAGTAATTTATCGATTATTTATGATTTAAATGAAAATGATGAATCAGTAAATTTGAAAGATTCAAATAATGATAATATAAATACAGTTAATTTAAAATGCACAAATACAATTAGAAATATAAATGAAAATACAAATGAAATTACTAATGAAAATATAAATGAAAATATAAATGAAAATATAAATAGCCAAAAAGAAACTAAAAATTCTGATAAGTTAAATTGTTTAGATGATTTAAATTTAAATTACTCCAAAAAAGATTTAAATGAGCAGATAATTAATATTAGTGAAATAAAAGAAATAAAAGAATTTAGAGAATTTTTAAAGTCTCAAAAAGCTTCTTATAAAAACAATAGTTATAAATAAATATAATATTATTTAATATTTAAAATTATATATTCTTAGTAAATTATTTGTCGTATAAAATTATATTATTATGACATTAAAAATTATTCCAACTGAAACAAATTAAATAAATAAAACTAGTTTTAAAAATTAAAAATAAATTATTATAACAGTATGAATAATAATTAAATAATAAATAATTTAATAAGTCATGGATTCAACTGCTAACAAAAAAATTCAATTTATGTCAATATGTACTTCAGTTTCATTAGGAGGAAAAAGTCTATACGCTAAACGTGATGAAGAAGAAAATTCTAAAATAAAAAAGGATGATTCAGTATGGAAAAAGGTTGGTTCTGACTATGATAACTTCTTAATAGATAAGACATTTAATTCAGAGGACTTTCCTAATTATACTAGGAAAGGAGCTGTAAATATTCAATCAAATGATTATAATTTAAGTACTAAAATGAAATTTATGGATGAAGTTAAAGCATTTTTCAATAATAATGATTTTGATGCAAGTCTTTTAGTTATATCAGGATATGGAGGACAAGTATTAAATATGGGAATAAAAGAAAGCTATTTTGTAATAATAACTACAAAAGGAGATGAACATGTATCATATACAGAAATAGCAAATTTATGGTTAAGTCGTACGTCAAAGGAAAAGAATAAAAACTTACTAATAGTTATTGATGTTCCTAATTCGGGATGTTGGGTTAGTGAATGTAAAGAACATTATCATTATGATACTATAGCTATACAAGCAAGTAGTGGTGAAGACGAACTTGCCCATAATATAAAAAATCAAGGAGGAATACTAATTCACAATTTTTTAGAATTAAATAGTAAAGAGGATAAAAGCAAAGAGATCCATATTTCAAAATTACAAAAACCATGTGCTGTTGGTATTTACCATGAAATAAAATCAATTTATGGGCTAGAACTATTGTTTAATTCATGGGAAGAATTTAAAAAATTAGAAAGCGTTAATAAAGATTTTATAGGAGATAAATATTTTGGAGTATTAGTAGATAGAAAAAAGGTAGGTCCTGGTGTTATGAAGTATCAGAATGGAGATCATTACCAAGGTGAATGGGCTAACGATAGAAAAAATGGTTTTGGTTCAATGTTATATGCAACTAAAGATAAATATATTGGATATTGGAAAGACGACCAATTTAACGGAAAAGGAGCCTATTTTTACACAAATGATAACAGATATGAAGGTGAATACGTCGACGGTCATAAATCAGGAAATGGTATTTATTATTTCGCAAATGGAAATCGATATGATGGCAATTTTAAAGATGATAAAAATGAAGGACACGGAATACTTTATTATAAAAGTGGCAATAAATATATCGGAATGTTTTCAAACGGAAAGAAAAATGGAAAAGGTGTTTATACATATTCTGACGGCGGAAAATATGAAGGAGAGCTAAAAAATGATAAGTTTAGTGGTAATGGTATCTTCTTTTTCAATAATGGAAATAAATACGAAGGAGGATTTTTAGAAGGAAAAAAGTTTGGAAAAGGAGTTTTTGAATATAAAAGTGGTAATAAATATGACGGAGAATGGAAAGATGATAAATTCAGCGGATACGGCCTATTCTTTTTTAAAACAGGTGACAGATACGAAGGAGAATTCAAAGATGGAGTTTTCTCAGGAAAAGGAACATATATTTATAAAAATACTGATAGGTATGAAGGTGAATGGAAACTAGATCAAAAGAACGGAAAAGGAATATTTCATTATAAAAACGGTGATAAGTTTGAAGGTATATTTAAAAATGGAAAGCGAAATGGTGAAGGCGTTTATACTACAGAAGATGGAAAAGAAAAGAGAGGATTATGGAAAGAAGATGAATATATAAAATAAATAATTAGTATTTAAATATTTTGTTTGTTTAATATTAGTATTTTATAATAATGCTTTTATATTCTTAATATTTGTTATAATAGTTTTAATTATAACTTGTTATTTCTATAATTTTATATTATCAATATTAACAATATAATACAGCTTTATTTACCATTAAAATACTAAATAAGTTTTATTTTGAATTTTATATGTATTAATATCAATTTAAATAACTTTATCTTCGTAATACTCTGTTTGTATTAGAATTTGCTCTTTGCATAGAAAGACCTTGTACCAATTTCATTGAACCCCATCCTAATAAGAAACTACCCCATAATAATTTAAGTTTATTCCCAGCAAAATATCCGTTGTTTTTAAAAGTCATATGACTAAACTTCCATGCAATAAAAAATGTTACTAATCCAAGATATTGATTACTTAATAATAATTCTCTAGGCATTGACATTTTCTGAGACATTCTTGAAGGTCTATCGTAATTATAAAGTGTATCGGTGTCATATAAAATAGCAGTGTTTTCAGTCATTAATTTATTTTATAAATTTATTATTTTTCAAATAATAATTAATATACTAATACAAAAAAATAATATTAAAGAATTTATTCAAAATTATATATTATTATACAAAGTTAAACAAAGTTCAAAAGCTAATATAATAAGAAAAAAGTTAAATTTAACTTAAAAAATAATTTAAAATTTACTCAAATTAACTCCATAACTACTGTTTTTATTTAATGTCATCTTTTTGAAGTCTTTATACTTTTACTTATTGTATTTGCTGAAGTCGGACTACTTTTTTTAATATTAACTAATAGTATGCCTGACTTCGATCTTTCAATATTCTTCTTTGTTATATTATTCACACTGATTGCTTTTTTTATTTCTGTTAGATTATCAATAATGTGATCTAATTTTTCTACAATAAAAGGTTGATTTGTTAGATTCTCAGTAGTAAAAGTATTTACAATATTATTTAATTCTATATTTAAGTCTTTTCCAGGTTTAGCCTTTAAATATGTTGGATTTTTTACTTGTTTTGCACTAAGTCCTCTGGATGTGTTTGGTTTGTTTGTATTTAATTTACCTGTTGTGGCTTTTTTAACGTTTGACTGTGGGATTGATTGAACTGGGTGATGAGCTACTGAAGGAATAGCTATTTTTAATTGCGGAGGCTTGATTGCTTTTGACTCTATTTTATTCGATAGCTTTGCTACTTTTAAAGCATTAGAATCATTCTTTATAATTTGGTACTTTGAGTTTATTATCCCTTTAAATTCTTTAAATTCTTTATTTTCTTTTATGTCTCTTGTGTTATCTTTGATATCTCTTGTTTCTTTATTGTCTCTTGTAGTAAAACAACTTTGATTTATTTCAGACTCATTAGCTTTATTTTTAAGTTTATTAGTTATAGTATTAGGTTTTCTTCTTTGAATATTTGGAGAATAATTTGTATTACTTGTAATATTTATATTATTCGTATTATTAGAATCAGTTGCTGTGTTTGATTCATTGTTATTGTTAAAAAATGTAGCTGTCTTCTCTAATAAAGTATTATTAAAGTTATTATTAAAGTTATTGTTGATTTTATGAATATCATATGTATAATTCTCAACACAATTGTTTTTCTCATTTAATTTGGAAGCATTAGCATATAATATGTCTTCTTTATCATCAATATTAAAGTTCTTGATTTTTGGTATTACTATTTTAGTATTAGCAGATATATTTGATGATATATTTTTATTCCAGTTTAACTGCCTTATTTCAGACGTATTAGTAGATGAGCTATTATTCTCTGGGTTGTTTACATTTGATAGCCCGCCAAAGGAGTCAATAGAAATTTTTAATTCTTCAGGAATGGAAATTTCATGAGACTGATCGTCGTATTTATGAAAGTTATTAAACTTTCTTATAGAATCTCTTGTAATTCCTTTATTAAAATTGAAAGAATTGTTTTGTTTGTTAATTTCGCTTTCGGCATATTTTGTGTCTAATATAATAGTCTTATTTTGTTGTTTTTCTAACAAAATAAGGAAATTTATTTACTTTTAATTAGTTTATCATAAAGCTGATAATCCTTTAAAGAATTTGATTCATTAGAGTTTGCTAATTGACTTTTAGTACTCACTGAAAGGCTATCGTTATTATTAAATATTCTTTCGTTTACTTCGTTCATTGTTGTAGTTGATGTATTTTTAGAAGTGTTTCTTCTTTGTGTTAGAATCCCTCCTTTATTAAAAAAATCTGAAGGGAAATTCTTTGCATTAGAGTTTAAAAGGATACTACAAAATTATATAGACTATTTACCTTCGTTTTCTTTTTTTACTCTCGGTTTGTAAATAATCTCTATTGTTAGCATTAGGATTGGTAGGATTTAGATCATTCGATTCATTTATTATGTCTAATGAAGATTGATTTTGAGAGGGAAAAAGATTAGGAACCTTGAAATAGGAGATATTCCTCCTTAGTTCATCGTCCATATTGTTTTATTTAAACTTAAAATAAATAATTATTATGTTTTTAAGTATTAAAGAATACATTATAAATAATATAATTTAAAATACTACCTTTACTTATAGATATTAAAAATACTTATAAACTTTCAACAAAATTAATTATCTCTTAATGAATGAATGCTATTTATATTTTCAATTATTTATATCTTTATTTCTATTTAGCTTATAAATAAATAATAAACATAGTCCTAATGTTCCTACAATTTTGCTTAAAGTATCTTATATTAAGTCAATGTTTATGCTCATTCATAATATATGTTTATAATTATTTATATCATATAAAATGAACAATAACTAACAGATTGAACATATTAATATGTAGTATTTACTAAATATAAACATCTATTCTAAGGTTGATTATAATTTTTTATTAATTCAATTTATATACTATATTTTTAATTACTATATTTAATATTATTTAGTATTATAATTAATAAGATTATAATAAATAATGAATTCTAATAATAATGAAATCGCAAAAAAACCAGTAATTCTAAAGTCAGGGTTTCTACTTAAACGATCCAAATATTTACGACTATGGAAAAAGTAATAATATCATTAATTGAATCAATTTTTAGGAGATTTATAGTGTTAACAAATAAAAATATATATAGCTTTACGACTGATGATTTACAAGCTGATTGTACTATGAATTTAGTATTAAAAAAGTGTAAAATGGGTGATGTTGCTGACGAAGCTACTGGCAAAACTTGTACATTAGTAAGTTTTATCTAATAAAGTATTAAATTGCATTTAAATTATAAGTCTATATTTAATGAAAGTGACGGACTAATATATTATTTCCAAGCAAGTAGTGAGCAGGAAAGAAATGAATGGCTAAGATCTATTAATCTTGAAATATCAAATCCAGGGGTTATTATGGAACAAGATGAAATAGATTGGTTACAAACACGAAGATTATCTGATATAAGTTCATATACAATTAAAAATTAAAAGCTTATAAATTTTATATAAAGCATATAAATCATTTATAGTAAATAATATAAATATATATGAAATTAAATAAATAATTATTTTAAAGGATGTATAATTATAAGAATGAGAATTTAATATAAATTATAAATTTAATACCAATTAATTTAATTAAGTTAGTTAAGTAAGTTAAGTTATTCATCTTACACATTAATAAAACACTTTGAATGTGGTTTAAAATTTTAAAGGAGTGTAATTTCTTCCTTACTCTTGCTTACGTATAAAATGCTAAGAGAAGCATATTGGTTTATACATTCATTCATATTATCAATTGAAAGTTTTTTCGCTAGGATTTTTCTTTCCAATTCAGTATATTTAATAGTTTTATTGTCCTTACTTGAACACATATCTTTTATTATTGAAAATATAGAACTAATTGGATCATTATGCGAGTTAAAAACATCTAAAATTTAAATAAGGATAAGTTAATAGTAATAAGTTAATAGTAATAGAATAATATACTTTTCGTTTGATTTTCATCATCATTAATTGAACTTCTACTAATTTCAATTAATCTTAATGCCTCTTCAACATCAACTAACTCAACTTCATCATTAAATCTAAGTCTAGCTAACCCTTGAGCTAAACGAATAATAGCTAATAAAGTTCTTGGAGTAATATATTGGAAACCTTCTTTTGTTATATTATATTGATCTTTCCTCTTTTCAACATATTTTTGAATAATAAAATTATGTAAGTCCCTATAGTTTATAAATATATCTTACTTTGGTATTATAGGACTTGTACCTCTTGCCCCAGCAATATAAGATCTAATAAACTTAGGATCTAATGGTTCAAAATCTAACTTAGGATGAGAGTTATGTTGATGTACATAAGCAACATGTTTAGATAGTAATTCATCTTCGAAAGTATCAGGTTTATCTAGTAATAAAAATATTAAATCAAATCTTGACATTAATGCAGCTGGTAAATTAATATTAGCGTTAACACTAAGTTTTTTATTCCATCTTCCGTATAATGGATTTGCAGCAGCTAAAACTGAGGTTCTAGCGTTTAGCCTTGTAGTTATTCCTGCCTTTGCAATTGAAACAGTTTGTTGTTCCATTACTTCATGTATATTTGCTCTATCATAATCACTCATTTTATCAAATTCGTCAATGCAGCATATTCCCATATCTGCTAGGACTAAAGCACCTCCTTCTAGTGTTAACTCATCTAAAATAGTTAAATATTCTTTATTGTTAAATATTTTACTTGTTATTTGATCTTTAACTACTGCTGCTGTTAAACCAACACCTGATGAACCTTTTCCTGTTGTATATACTCCTCTAGGAGAAATATGAGCGATGTATTTGAGTAATTGAGATTTTGCTACTCCAGGGTCACCCATTAATAAAACATTAATATTTCCTCTGATTTTCATTCCGTCATTACATTCCTTATCTAAACCTCCTACTAAAAGTAGAAGTAGTGCCTTTTTTAAATCTTCTTTTCCGTAAATTTCAGGTGCAATACTTCTAGCTAAAGCAGTATAAATATCAGGTGTTTTTTCTTTCTGCCTTTCAATACTATTAATCATATCTTCAGAAATCATAGTATCCTTATAAGACAATTTCTTTTTTTCGATTTTAAAAGCTTCAATATAAGTATCATGGATTAATCTTGACTTAAATGCTCTAGCACCTGTAATTATCGAAGGTAAATAAATTCCATGAATCGTAATCATATCTCCAGGAGCACATTGCCTAGTGCACTCTCCCATTGCTAGGATAGTAATTGATCTCGGAACATGACCAATAGGTACTTGATCAGTAGGTTCTTGAACTTTTATTTCTTGGAAACTTACAAACTTAGAAGATCTTTATTTAATATTAAATAACTTATTTACCTAGTTTGTGGATATAGTCTACCTCTTGTTTGATTATTTTTACATACAGTCGAAGGGCAGTCTACTAAAGGCATATAAGTTCTCCCGTTTATTACTTGATAGACTTCATATCCACAAATATCACAAGAATAACAAGCTACTTTTATAAATGGTTTAACATCAGTAACTCTAACGACAATTGCCTTAATGCTAACAATTCCCCCAATACAATCTGAATGTAGACTTCTTAAGGGAGTTTCTTTCATCTTTTGATGTATTCCTGGTACTATTATTATTTCACTAAAATTAAGTAAGTTTTAAGGTTAATGTAAATTTTATTGATAATAATAATTAATTACTATTTTCTTTTTAGTTCAGACGGAATTTGATTGTTTAAATTTTGATTTCTCATATTAATACTTTTCGCATTTTGATCTTTGTACTGATTTTCACTTGAGTTAATGTTTGCAAGACGTTGATTTGCAAGAATATCTTGTATACTTTCTATTTCCTATAATTTTTTTATTAATTATAATTAATAAATATATATGATTATGTATAGTTAATATATACATCGTTATTATGAATTCTTTTTGGTGGCATAATCTTATCAGCAACATCAAACATTATTCCCAAATATCGCTTTGTATTCTTTAAAACATTGTCTAAGAAAACTCCATTCTTTTTACTAAAGTAACTTTCTAAATCCTCTATGTGGATTTCAAGTACTTTCTTAAGTCCATTAGCGATTCCTTGCTATAATTATTAAAAGTTAAAATTTTAATGGTTGATTCTTGTAAAATTTAAAGATATATTATGTATAATAATTAGTATACCAATTCAGCTAGATACTTTTTTCTTCCGTAGAATTCATCCTCGATCATACTTCTATCAATATAATTATTAAAAAATTCTTCAATCAATAGCTTGTCGAGTTCGAAGTCTGGTTTGTAATTTGTAAACTTGTTCTTAATCATAGCGCAATTTTTATAAATTATTTAATATATTACATTAAAAGGAAATAATTTGAAATATTTAAATTAGAAATATAATTATAAAATAAGTATTAAAATGTATTATAATAACAAAAATTACAGTTCATTTTATATAAATTAAAAAATGGATGATGATAAACATGATAAAGTAGAACAAGGACTAACAAGCGAAGAACTAAAACAAGTTAAAGAAGTTCAAAAATCAAAAGAAAATAATTCTGAAATGGAAGTAATAGAAAAATCTGTAGATGATCTTATAAACATGTATAACGAATTAGGAAATTCAAATTACATTGGTGAGAAAATTACACAAATAGAACATGCAGTTCAATGTGCTCTATTAGCCCAAAACGAAAAACTACCTAAAGAAGTAGTAGTTGCAGCATTACTACACGACATTGGTCATATTATCGGTCAAAAATACAATTTTGAGACTATGGGAGAATTTGGAGTTAAAAATCATGACACTATTGGTGGAAAAGTCTTAAGAAAAATTGGTATGTGTGAGCAAGTATGTGATTTAGTTGAGAATCATGTAAAGGTAAAAAGATACTTAGTATATACTGATGAGGATTACTATAATAGTTTATCAGATGCTAGTAAACAGACATTGATATTTCAAGGAGGTAAGTTATCAAAGGAGGAGGTAGAAGAATATGAAAAAAACCCAAATTTAGAATTATATATAAAATTAAGAAAATTTGATGAAAAGGCAAAAGTAGAGAATATGACTTTACCAAAGATGATTGATTATAGAGATTTAATCTTGGAATGTTTTTATTAATTATAGTAATATTATATATTGATTTATTAACTTTATGTAATTATAATAATTATTTAGTAGTAATTATAAAAATTAATTAAGTAATACAACTAAAAATTATATATAATAAAATGATATAAATTTTATACATAATTTTTAATTTATATAATAAGTTCTTAGATAACTTTGTTTCTTTATTATTTTCTTATCTTAACTTATGCTTTTAGAAATTCCTTTACTTCTTCAGTTAGACTACATATTTCAAATTCTATTTTTTCATTATTGAACTTCCCATCTTTATCCCTTGCAAAGTCTATTATAAGAACATATCTATCTTGGTCTGAAAAATTCCATGCTTCGTGTGTTAAACTATCATCAAAAATAAAGCTTTTACCATGCTCCCAGCATTTTATTTTTTTATCGACCCGAATTCCCAGGTCACCTTTTGGAATTACTAATCCCAAGTGATATCTTAATAACACATTTGCGTAATTTTCGTAACCTTTATGAGGTACTATCCATGTTCCTGGTTTAAGCATTGAAAAAGAAATTGTAATAAGACCAGATAGTTGATTGACTAAGCTCATTAAAAATGGAACCTTATTACAACGTGATTCGTCCTTTTTATAATTAATCATCATTGGAGCTACATCCCAGCCGTTAGGATTACTATCTTCGTATAAATTTGTCTCACACCAAGGTTCAAAAAATTTCTTTGGTTTCTCTCTCATGTCAAGAGGTGATTGTTTTTCATATTCTTCGTCTATTTCTTTTTCTTTTTGTAATACTTCCTTTAATTCTTCTAAGATTTTATCAGCATTTAAATCAAATAGTTTCATTTGCGGAAACTCTTCGGTTTCATAAAATGGTTTGGGTTTCGGAAGGTCCTGAACATTTTTTATAATTTCACTTATTTTCATTTTATAATTATAAATTAAATAATTTAATTTATATATTATTAAGTGAGTAATTATAAATTTTATATTAATTCAAAGATGTATTAATATATTCTATTGTAATGTATATCATAATTATATATTACTTCAACTATTTATTTATAATATTTTTGGGGATTGGGGATTGGGGATTGGGGATTGGGCCCAATCCCCAATCCCCAATCCCCAATCCCCTATTATAATTAGTTTACTT
>Ga0100378_1001603_pt1 | contig 23415 bp, 23 predicted proteins | sample CryGeymeta201502_FD_81535 | JGI IMG/M metagenome (GOLD analysis project Ga0100378, IMG submission 81535) | Groundwater microbial communities from Crystal Geyser aquifers in Utah, USA - Crystal Geyser metaG 2015-02 | ecosystem: Environmental > Aquatic > Deep subsurface > Groundwater | place: USA... | reverse complement strand
TCCGACTATTGTCGTCGGAAACCGCGATCAATACCACGCCAACATCTTCATGGACGATCTGGCGAGCCGCTTGATTTCTCGCCCTCAGATTTCCAGCGATGCTCTCGCCGCCTATCAAGGTGCGATTGAACGCGCTTTCGGATGTGAGGTGGATTATGGGTCGGTTATCAAAACCTTCTCCCACACCGATTTGGAAGAGCAACGCCGGTATTCGCCGCCTTCCGTCCTTAAGATCAAAAAAAGCGCGGTGCAGGGAGATCCTGACATGAATCTCGTTTCCACGTCCTACGTCGAGAAACAGAACCAGTTTGGTTTCAGCGTCCAGCGCCACCCAAGTCCAAACATCACCGAACTCGGGTCCGAGATTCTTCTGTTTCACGGTTTTCTTTTTGGCGCCGATGAAGCCCCACAACCATACGGTTCGGATGCACTGTCGGCGTTGAGCCGTCTTACCAATGCTTTCAGCAAGAAGCGTGAGAACTTTGAAGCCGCGATCTCCCTGCACTACGCCTATTACAACTTCTGCAAACGTCACCAGACCATCCGTTGCACTCCCGCGATGGAAGCAGGAATCGAAAAGTCTCAGTGGACAGTTGCCGATCTTGTCGAGACGATAGAGGGCAAATGAGCCAATACCTCTGGAATCTAGCCGAGGCAATCGCCCGGATGCACGATTGCGCCGTCTATCACAAGGGATCGGTGCGAGTCATCGAATTGGTCGGCGAAGAGACGGCCTTCGATGGAGACGTGGAGATTTTCGACCTGGAGGGACATCCCAAGGCAACCAAAGCATTTGGATGGGCTTGGAGAGACGATGCCGGAGAGATTCATTATATTGGAATCCTCAACGTCCCGCCCATCGACTCACCGCGGGAGGCGGTCCAAGCAGCCATCGCTAGTGGTGTATTTCAACCAACCTGAATTGCTCGAAGCCATGATGACATCAACTGATAGGAATTTCCACAAAATGCCCTGGACTGTAGCGGAGGGTGCCAAAGGGATTCTCCCAGCGGGGCGACAACCTTGTTACCCTCGATTTGGACCCGGCGGATTCAAATTAGGACACTACCGAAACTTCACCTTGGCATTCACCCGTCAAATCCCTCGGGAAACATGATCTTCACCGGCGATGTCACACCGCTGTCGATACTGCTCAAAAGCAGTTTAGTGGGCCGCGATCCGTTGTGCGGCATGGTGGTGAAATTCGGTGAAAGTAACTTTCATTTTCCTGTTTAGTTTCATCAGGAAACATAAGTTCAAGAAACTTTAGAAAATCTGATTTTTATTCTGGACTTTGATTCCGCGAGGTGATTTGGAGGAGGCTCAGACAAAGCAAATTTGCCAATGAAATTCGAATCCTGATCTCATGAATCCACTGGAACTTCTCAAACAAGCGCTGGCCGGTCTGCGGACTCGCGCGAATGAAGCCCTCAAGGGGCTCCCTCCTCTCGAACAAAGTGAGTCCAGCAGTGAGCTGGCTTACGGAATCCGCTGCATGGAGCGCGTCACCCGCGATCTCGAAGGTGTGATGGGCGGCGTCGAGGAGCAGTTGTCTGCCATCGAAAGCCTGCGCGCCTCGGAAGAGGAGCGGGTGAAAGCGGAGATCCGCAGTGAGTTGCTGTCCTCTGGCGAATACATCGCCAAGGCTGACAGCGAAGCGGCGGTGGAAACTGCGGAGCAGGCCAAGGAGACTGCGCTGCGTGGGGAATTCCAACGGGAACAGGAGACGGCCAAGACGATCGCGGATCGCCAGTCGGCTCTCCGTGAGAAGCTGCCGACCGGAGTGGTCGACAAGCTCCCGACTGAAGTCCTGAGTTCTGAATCTTTCGACACTGACCGTGTCAAGCTGGAGGAGCGCTTCAAGAAGTGTTCCGACCTGGGCATCAAGTCCGAGGGCTTCCTCGCGGAGGTCGCTGGTCTGGCTCTCGATGCTGCTGGCGATGCCGCGTTTGATGCGCGGCTCGAAGTGGTGGCGGACCTTTCGAAGTCTGGTGGTGGCGGCGGTTCTCGCCCGACGCCGCCGACTGGCAACCAATCTCCGGTGGAGGTGATGATCTAAGCGTCACGCCGCACTGCAACCAAGAAACTCAATCTCAGCAAATCGTAAATCGCCATGATCAACGAACGCGCCAAATTCACCATCCGCCGCTCTCTCCCGACTTCGATCTCGGGGATTGTGGCTGCCGCTGCCTATGAGGGCACGGTGTTCAACATCGACCCCTCTGACGCCGCGAACATCGCACCGGCCGAGGGAATCCGCGGCTTCATCCTGGAGCGCGATGTCGTCTCCAGTGTCGGCCTCGAATACGACGTCTTCGACAAGACCTGCGATCGGCCCGAGCCGGTGGGAGCTCATGTCTCTGCCCGTCAAGTGCTGGCCCTCGAAGTGGAGGGAGAAAATCTCCTCTGGACTTCGGGCACCGGCGTTCTCTCCAGCTCTACCACGGTGGGCACCGAGCTTGGCGTCTCTGCTGGTCGCTGGCGCGAAAAGCAAAGTGGCGACGAACTCGCTGGCTATCTGCGCAAGCAGATGACTGCCGAGGGCGATGAGAACGCTTTCCGTATCTACATCGAAACCGTCAACTGAAACCCTTCAACCTAAGGAGATCCAAAATATCGCCATGATCAACGTCAACATGGACAGAAAGAAATTCCTCCGGGAATTGAAGGGGCGGTCCGCCCTGATCCTCAACGATGAGTGCCGGGAGAAGGCACAGAACTTTTTCGCGGAAGCGGAGAAGGTAGTGGGGGATGAAGCCCGTGACCGGGACTTCTTCGAGAAGTGCAAGGCAGCGCGCAAGAATCCGGAGATCGCCGACGAGCTTGCTCGGTTGCGGGTGAACACGGTGCAGAACTTTGTTCTCGCCAGCACCAATGCCGGCACGTTCTTCAACTCGGTCACGCTCGGTGCGGATGAGATTCCCTACATCGAGAACACCACTCGCCAGGAGATCTCTGTCTCCTACATCGGTCAGGATGGCCGGGAGCACGCGGTGCAGGCTCGCAAGCCGCAGTCGCAGACTCGGGTGGATCTCCATGCCATCGCCACCGACGACTACGAATACCGTCTGGTGGACATGATGACCGGCGATATCAAAGGACCGTCGCTGGCCAACGTGTTCATGAACTACGATCTCACCCAAGCGATCGACCAGAAGCTCTGGCCTTACGTCACGGGAGCGGTGGGGGCGTTTGTCACGACCGGCCCGAAAGAGGCTCGGACCTACCTGGCTCACAGTTCAGTGAACCCGGCAAACTTGCCGACCACCAATCTCCTCACCCCAGCCGGCAACACCACGTCCACCATGTGGCGCAAGGAGTGCATGGACAAGGTGTTGACCTATTCTGGTCAGTGGGGCAGCAATGCCTTCGTGGATGGTGCGATCGCCCCGCAAGTGGTGTTCATCCCGTCTTCCCACATCTTCGGTTGGCTGGAGCAGGTGTCGCTCACCTCCGAAGGCAATGCGCTGGTGACGCAAATCTTTGAGAACGGCTACGTCCTCAACTACGGCGGCACCTCCTGGACTCTGGTGGGTGATTCCACGTTGGATCCGGATGCGGGCATGGCCTACGTGCGGACCAACAAAGCGATCGGCGACTTCTACACGAAGCCGACGATGGACAACGTGATCGTGGATGACTCGCCGAAACTGCGGAAGCAGAACAAGGAGTCTGTCTCGATGATGAAGGTCATGGGTGCTGGTCTGCCTTCCCCGTGGAAGGTCAACATGATCGGTGTCCAATACCGCACCGCTTCCTGATAACTTTTCCGGCCCTCTCAATTGGGGAGGGCCGGAGCAACTCCGAGAATTTCACCATGAAATACAACATTTCCGCCTTCACTGGCACCAATTTGCAAATCGCGCAAGAGCCGGAGATCGGCGTGGAAGCCGTCGTCAAGGTGGCTTACTCGCCGTTTGGGACCGTCGCTCTCGTCGAGCAAGATGCCGCGGACAGCGGGGCCACGGCCTCTGTGTCCAACGCCTACTCCATCCCGGTGGCGGGCGTGGATCTGGCGATCATGTGTGACAATGCCATGCTGTCCGATGTGGCGCTGGTCATCACGCTCAACGTGGTGGATGAGGATGATGCCGCCACTACGGCGGTGGCTACTTTCACCCGCCCTACCTGGTCGGGAAACACCAGCTACAACCAGCCGCAGGGCATGGCTCTGGATCTGGTGCCAGCCACGGCTGCGGACAAGAAGATCAAATCGGTCACCAGTGTGGCCTCGATCTCTGGCGGGGTGGAGGGTAACACCTTCCGTATCGTGGCGCTGCCGGATACGAATGACTGGTATGAGGTGGGTTGTCCGGTGGACAAGAACACCACGCTGCCCATCCCTGAGCCGACGCCGATCAATTGCCGTTTCAATGGCGCTCGCTACGTGAAGCCGGGGCAATCGCCTCCCGGCAACTTGACGGTGAGTGCTCACCACGTTTCCTATGCGGACGGCCTCGGTCGGCTGCTGGGGCACAAGGTCAGCGCCATGCTGGAAATCCGGAAGCGTGATCGTGTCGTGACTGACCGGATCGTGATCGGTGGCTGGCAGCCCCAGCCACAGTCAGATCGTGGCGGTGGCAATGACACCGTGGAGTCCAACGCGGAAGGCTTGTTCGAGCAGTTCGCCACGTTCTCCCCGACCACCTGATAAGAAATTCATCCCTGATGTCCCTTGGGATAAGAGAGATCGCCATCCTTGACTGGGTGGCGTTTTCTGCGTACAATCGCCAGCCATGACCGCGGCGACTGAGTTCTATGATTATCTTCGTGGGGTGCTGGGGGATATCGATCCGCTCGGCAACTACCAGTTCCAGGACGCCGACCTGCTGCGAGCGGTGCGGGGTGTTTTCCGGGTGGGCCGTGGGCCTGACGATTTCGTGTATGACTACGATGCTGACACGATCACACCGACGTTGCCGGATGGTGATTCCTTTGCGGTGGTCCTCTACCGGGCGGCGCGCTATCTGGCGGGCGGGATGGATGGGGCGATCATGTACCGCACGCGGGCGCTGGCGGTCACGGACCGGGGGAACAAGAAGCGCGATCTGCTGAGGGAACTCGAGATCGAGATTCACAAGATCGAAGGTGGCGAGTGTGTGTGGGCGGCGAAGCAAGCCTTTGATACTTTCTTCCATGCTTTGAGAGATGGCAGCATCAGTGACGCCATGACTGATGTGGACGTGTCCGGAGCCCGCACGGTATCTATCAATGTGCCATGAGTGATCACCACGCTTTCGTCAATGCCGAGGGGCAGTTCGCGCTGTATGAACAGGATGCGGATGGGAATGCCACGGGGTCGGCATTGTATCTGGCTGATTGCCCCACGCAGATCGAGATGGGTGAGGATTGGGAATACCATCCGGAGATCCGTCATGGGCGCGACTACCAGGAGCGGCATCCCGGTGATGTGGAATACATGATCTCAATCGACACCGCGTGGCTACTGAAGCAGACGGGAGCCTCGGGGGCGGAGCTTCCGACTTTCGATCGGTTCAAGAAATACGTGCTGGTGGTGGTGTTCTGGTCCCGGGGGATGGGCGGCAACAGCAGCGCCTACGTCAAGCGGATCTATCGGAGCGTGCAGCGGGTGGGTGATCGGATCCGAACCAGCGGGGCGATGGCACAGGCGTTGACGCTGCGAGCCAAGCGGATGAGTGAGGCACCGGGGATCGGGTCCAAGCCGACCCTGACGGCCGCGCTGGTGGCCTCGATTTTCTACGTGGCCAGTGCGGTCAGCACGCTGGCTTACTCCTATGATTTCGAAACGGATCTCTACACCAATACGGGTGCGATCGCGACGAGCGTGGTCGGGATCAACGAGGGTGCCTCGGTGCCGTTGGGGGATTGGTGTCTCCACTTCGATGATTCCGTGGTGGTGTATTTCGAATCCGGGGTGCTGAAGGTGGGCGAGATCGTGGCGCTGGGGGTGCCGACTCCCACCAATTCAGCGGCGAAGCGACTGGAGTTCAAGTTTGAGGGATTCCACTATGGCTCAGTGACGGAGTCGGGTGAGTTTGCGGTGCGCAACTGGATCGAGACAGCGTCGCAACCCACAGATGCGGTGGACTTCGTGGCGGACAGTGGCGGGTGGCTGTTCTCTCTGGCCAAGAAAGGACTCCTGACCCCGGACCTGCAGGAACTATGAGCGGACTCCCTGAAACCTTGAAGCGTGGTGGTGCCAAAGAAATGCGGGACGCGCTGGATGCGGCGCTGAAGCGGCGGGGTGAATGGGTGACTCCGGCGGCCTACAATGAGCGGCACTATCAGTACCGGGATTCTGTGGCGGAACCTGTGACCTGCGAATGATCCACAACCTGCTATCTCGAATCCGGCTCGATGTGGCGAAGGTCACGGGGAACAACCTGCTCAGCACGGTGCAGCTGCAGCTGCAATACGACGTGGTGACGGGGGAGGATGACTACGATCCCAATCTCCCCGGATCGCGGCCATCGGTGGTGGAGGTGGTGAACGTCTATGACCACTATGCTTTCGTCCACTTCATCACGGCGGAGATGGTGGTGCAGCGGGGGTTTGTCGAGATCAAGGATGGTGATGCCATTCTCGATCTGCCTTACGACATAGATCTGACGATGACGAATCTGCGGATCGGGATCAAAGGTCAGTTCTATGCGCAGGCCAATACTTCGCGCCCCCTGACGGAAGCGTGGGACGTGATCTGCCAGGGCGGTGCGACGACTCGCTCCATTCTGGTGAGTCCGATCCAGTGAAAGTAACTTTCGTAGTTGCAATTTGAAACGAGTTGATTCAATCTCCTGGTATGCCGCGCCCGATTTTGAATCATGAACGACGGCGGCGGAAGCAACCTGAACCCGTGAATCCTATGGAACCTGGAACGATTGAAACTCGATTGAAAAATCCTTTTGCCTCGAAGACCCTGTGGGGGATCGGGCTGACTGGTCTCAGCCTCGCGCTGAATGTCATCTTCCATCTGAACTTCGACAAGGCGCTCGCGATGCAACTGATCGATTTCCTGTCTCAGAACTGGGAGACAACGATCGTTCCGTTCATCCTGCTGCTCTGGTCTGCGTGGGCGCGGATCGTGGCGGTGACTCAGCTCTCTACGAAGGCACCGATGAAGCCAGTGAAAGTGGATGCGAGTGAGCGATTCTTTCCGCTGGTGCTGGTGTTCCTGTTTCCGGTGTGGGCAATCTGCGGCGAGCCAGAGGTGATTGATCTGGAGCCGGTGCCGGTGTTCTCTGACGGGATCTTTGTGGAGGGTTACACGACCGGTCTGTTTCCCACGGGGGCGAGCAATCAGGCGACGGGTGACGCGCTGGGTGGTGGAATGTCGTTCGGTTACAAGTTTCATGATCTGTTGGGGGTGTCTGCCAGTGGCCAGTGGTTCTACGCTGGTGGGGTGACGTCCCAGCAATACACGGTGGATACGCTGCTGTTCCTCCCGCACGGGACGGGGCAGGTGGCGGAGTTCCAGTTGCTCCCGGACTTCATCAAGGTGCCTTACTTCGCGGAGTCGAGGATCTATCTCCTGCTCGGTGGTGGGACGCAGGCGCGGGGAAATAAGTGGGAGTCGCTGCTGCGTGCCGGAGTGGGGGTGGAGATGCCGCTGCTGGAGGGGAAGCCCTATCGCTACTTTGTGGATGGGACTTGGAATGTCGTGGGGATCTCCACCAATACGGAGGTGGAGCCCTATGCTGTCGTGAGGACCGGTGTGCGAATCCCGTTCTGATGAAGGCCGTAAATTGCTCTTTTGAGTTTTCAATCGCGGTGATTGGTTCCGAGACCACCAAAGCATGAAAAATCGCGCCCATAGGCAACCACCACTCAATGAATTATGACGCACGAAGAAATGCAAAACATGGCCGACTCCAAAATTCCCAATCGACAAGTCAACGCCACGCTAGAGATCGGGCGTTGCAGATGCCGATCTTACAATCGTCCTGATTGGGGAGGTGATCTGCCGGAGGTGATACTGCGAGCGCCAAAGTGGTCCAATGCCTCCAATGGAATTTGCGTTGACCCATGCATTGCCGAAATCTATGAAACCAGAAACCAACACCGCGACGGCGGAAACCGTCCAAACAGGGGGCGACCAGGCGCTTCCGGCGCATCGATTCGCTGGCGACCCACAAGGCCGCATCGCATTCTGCTGGAAGCTGACCTTCCGCGAACGGCTCCGCGTCCTACTTTGACGTTCAATCACGCGCTGTCTGCTACTCTCCCTGGTGCTGGTAGTGCCGGGCTGTGTGTCGTGGCGGATGACTCATCCCGTCCTGTTACCGAACTCGCCGCCCCCTGAAAGGTTGGGCGGCTACCTCTTTGAAAATGATCCCTCGACGAAATCAAATTGATCAACTGACTATGTGGATCAAGAACTCGCGCAGCAGGGGACCTGCTGAGTCCATTCACCCCGAATCGAAGACCGAGACCAATGCCAGAAAACGCCCAACAACCCAGCGGGAAGGGGTTGGATGAGACGCCTTGTTCGGCTTCTTTGCTGGTGGGGCGGCTGCTACCCCGACTACAACCACCCGTGCGAACTCGCGCCGAACTACATCGTGCCGTGCAAGCGGTGCGGTGCGGCTGATACGGCCTATGCCGACCGCGTGGGAGCCACCCGCGAAAACGCCGCAAAAGACATGGCTCGTCGAATACTCCTGCGCTGGTGGCTGCCGGAGAAATGCAACGACTGCGGGAAACGATACGGAACTCACCAAGACTGCGTGCCATTCTGAGCCGAACGCCCAAGGCCAGGCACCGGCTGGCGACAACACCTAACCCTATTGAATTATGAACCAGACACTATCAACAGCAGCGGCTCAACCCGGGGGACGGGCAGTGAGGTTGCTGTTACTGTTGCCGGTGGTGGGGCTCGTGATTTGGGTGGGCATGAGATACGGGTGCATGTAAGTTGTCAGCATGATCTCGCTCGAATCGGCTGTCTCCAACCTGCGCGCCGCGAAGGCACGGCTGGAGAGTTTCGATGATTTCTATCTGAGAGTGATGACGCAGGTAGAGCAGCAGGCCCGCAAGATCGCTTACGAAACGGTGGTCACGATGCAGCCGGCTGAGGTGTCGTTCGGTGAGCGGGTGGTGCCCTCGGTGAATGACGCTGACCAATGGCGGATCTTTGCCCAGGAGTTGTCTGATCGGGTGACGGTGGGGGTCGAGCCGACTCAAGGTGGAATGAACATCAAGCTGGTGGCTGTCGAGTCCCGGCTGACTGAGCCGGTGGAGGGGGGGCCGCCGTGGAACCAGCTGCGTGAGTGGGTGCAAGCCAAGGAGAAATACGGCAACCCCTTGGGGAAGGATCTGGATGACCGGGATCAGTATGCCTTCCGGAAGAATCCGGAGAAGGCGATGGACCGGATCGCTTCGCGGTTGCAGTATGCCTGGCAGCAGGGGAACATTTCGTCGGAGCTGGTCGAGAAGATCAACCAGTTTATCAGTGGGGGTGCCGGGAACCAGGATCTGCGCGGCATCTTGGCAGCGATCGAGCTGGCGTGGAAGCAGATCCTGATCCCGGTGATCGTCCGAGAATACCGAAAATATCTGAAAAATGTCACAAGCGGAAAGATCTCAGCAGCGCAAAGCGCAGACCCCTTCTGATCCGTGCCCGCGGATCGACGGTGAGGGCAGGCTGCTGGCGTGCGCGTCGGAAAGGACGGTGAGGCTGGGGCAGATCTGCCCCGACTGCGGCCGGGAAATCAGACTACGGCCAGCTGCTCGTCCCATCGGAGACTCACACGGACGGTCATGAGCCGGACGGCGTAGCCGGAAGTGGCCAGTGGCTGCGGCGGGCGCTCGATGGTGGCATGGTGAACGCCTTTGCCATCGAGGTCGGTCTGGTGATCGTAGAGCAGGGTGAGCCGGTTGGCGACGGTGAGACACAGATCCTCGGCGGCGTTGAAGGAATCCCCGCCCCGTCCCACGCGGACCCAATGGGCCCACAACATATCGAGCCAGATGCGGCGGATGTTTCCCGGCATGGACTTCTGCTGGCGGCGAGGATCCTGAAAGACAGTATGGATGACGGGCTTGAGCGGTTGACCAGCGACCTGCTGCGGCAGCTCGGCCGCGTTGAAGCGGAAGTCGCACGCGGGAAAAGAAAGGTTCGTGAGTTCTGGATCCTCGGTGATGGTATGGGTGGCACCATCGAAGAAGCTGGCGAGCCAGGCATAGCAGATCTCCTGAGCTTTCCGCTCGTAATCGACCTGAGAGATATCGGAGCGGCTGGCGAGTGTCGGTGGCGTTGGCATAATTTTTTTGTTTACTATTGAAACAAAGCGCTCAAAGTATAAGCGAAATGGCAACTGAATCCAATCCCAAACCCAAGGCGCCGAAGATCCTGAAATCATTCAAGGATATGGCGCGTTCCGTGACCCGCGAGGTCGAAGTCCCGTTCCGCATCGACGGTGATATTTACAAAGTGAAGATGCGCTCCCTGACGCGCGCCGAGATGGCAGAGGCCGACATGCACACTGATGTGATGCCGCCGCCGATGTTGGCGAAAAACGAGCGGACGGGCAAGGTGGAGCCAACTGGAGACTTTGATTTCAATGATCCCGGTTACAAGCGTGAGTTCGGGGAGGGCCAGTTGCTGCGGCAGTCGGCCATGATCGACAAGGCGCTGATCGACTTCAAGATCGACGGGACTACGCTGGAGGAAAAGGCGAAGGCTCTGAACGAGCAGCTGACTTCCCAGGTAGTGGAGGCGCTGGTGCGGCAGATCGAAATGATTTCCAGTGATCGGATCCCGGTGGGTGAAGCTGCGGTTTTCGTTTCCGCCGACGACTGAAAAAGTTCCCTGAGCTCGTCGGCTACACGCCAAAAGAAACGGAGGGCCATGCCAAGGCTGACTTTGAATATCTGGAGATGGAGGCGTGCTCTGAATGGGGATACACGCTGAGTCAATGGCTGGATGAGCCGTGGCCGCTGCGGGCGAAGGTGATCGCTCACTACATGGAGAAAAAGCTGAGAGAAAGTTACGCGATGGACAAAGTAGAAGAAAAAGCCAATGCCGGGGGTGGATCTCCAGAGGTCAAACCTGGTGGCGTCATCGGAGGGTGGCTCGCCGGACGCCGATGATCGCTGCTCTCTGTGGGGTCGGCCTCTGTTGTGATGTTGTGCTGTGTGAATCAGCTGGCATCTACATCGGGGAGGTGATGACGCATCGCGATCGCGGCCGCAAGGTTCAGGTGATGGTGCGTTTCCAAAATGGTCGGGCCATGCAGGGACAGCCGGCTGTTGCTCCCGCGAACTTCCTCACGGTGGTCATCGACGGGGAGGTGGTCTGCTCGGAAGTGGAGGGCTTGAACTGGTGGCACATCGAGGAGCTGGGGCTGGATATCGACCTGATGAGTGTGGACTCCGGGGTCGGGCTGTTCGAGAACTGGGCTCCCGGTCTGTCCTATATGCCGGTGGTGCGTGATCTGATGGCGCAGTCGTGGAGGCCACGACGGGTCTTTGAATGGGGGCCGGGTCGGTCCTCGATTTTCTTTGCGAGCCAGTTTGGCAGGGCGGAGATCCACGGGGTGGAGCATCATCCGGCGTGGTTTGCGAAGTGCGAGACGCTGATGGCGAAGTTCCCTACGGTGAAGATCTCGCATCAGCTCATCTCTCTGAGCCCCGCGCAGAATGGGCATTACGTCACGGCACCGTTGTGGCTGGGGGGTAAGTTTGATCTGATGTTCATCGACGGGCGGATGCGCCCCGACTGTGTGGAGGTGGCGCGGCATTGCGTCAGTCCGGATGGGGTGGTGCTGCTGCATGACGCGCATCGGCCAAGTTATCAGGATGCGATCGCGCGGTGGCCGCACTCTGAGATCATTCACAACACCGCCGTCCTGCGACTATGACCGCCGCTGTCAGGTGTATCCGGAATGACTTCATCACGGCGTTCGTTCGGGCGCGGTTGGTGATCAATCCGTTCTTTCATGTGAAGCTGCATCTGCCCTTTCATCCTGATCTTTACCGGATCATGCTGAAGCATCTCCCTTTGGATGGCTACCGCGAGCTGCGCCATGCTGACGCGATGGTGGACGGGCACTCGACTCGGCTGTTGCACGAGTTGACAGGGGAGTTGCCGCCGGTCTGGGAAGCGGTCTGCGAGGCGGTGATGCGGCCTGAGGTGCAGGATGCGGTGGTAGGGCGGTTGGCTCCAGGGATGAGAAAGTTTGGCGTGCTGCGTCCGGTGCCGATGTTGTGCCGGGATCTCCCCGGGTATCGCATCCGTCCCCACGCTGATATCTTTGCCAAGTTCGCCACGGTGCAGATCTACCTGCCGCCAGCTGACATGGGGGATGATGTTTCACGGGCGCGCCGGGCGCAGAGGTTGGGAACTCAGTTCTACAATGCGGAGTGCCTGTCGGTCCCGTCCCAGGTGATCCCCTTTCAGCCGAACAGCGGGTATGCCTTTGCGGTGAATGGTGGATCGTGGCATGGGGTGCGAGAGTTGCCAGAGGGTGAGCCCCGTGATTCCCTGATGCTGATCTACTACGAGGCGGACAAGGCTCCTGAGTGGGCTCGCGGCAAATGCGAAGCCGGGTGATGGGTCCTGTGCCTCTGCACCGCGCCGAGAGCGCGTGCCGCAACTCACAAAACTATGAAACCAGAATCAGACTCAAACAACCCGGAGCGAAATAGAACAGCCATGACTGACTCCGAAGAATGGTGGGATGGAATGTCCCCAGAGCAACGAAACGAAGTGTGGATCACGCACCACGAGCAGCAGAAGGCATTGGCTGCCGTGACTGGTTCTCGGTCAGAATCGCCCGATACCGACTCTATGGAAGAAGCGGATTACCACCAATACGGCGAGGACGATTACGTCCCGATCTCCTGTTATCACAGGATGAAGGCGCTCGCCAGAGAGATGGAGGCAAGCGCGAAATCGGGAGCAAAATTGTTGGGCCATGCGTGGGAGGAAATGAAGGAGGCGAGAAGCCTCGCTGTGGAGGATTCGCTGTTTCGTAGTCTATGGGTTTCATGTCGATACAAGAACGCTACTCTTCATATTGGAGACGATATCTCTAATCTAAATCAGATGGTAAAAAGGGGTTGGAGGGTTCAGAAAATTGAATCCGTCCGAGCGAACGGGGCGAATGGATCTTTCAGAGATTATTTTCAGGCGACAATGATTAATAATTCAATCCTCGGGTTCTTCGCGCCCAAGAATAGCCACAAAATTATCGGTGAAACTCCCGCATTCATCAGCGGGTGTATTCATAGTAATTTGGTTAGCGTTCTTCGCAAAGGTTGGACGCCGTTCCCGATGGAAATCGACGAGCGGATGAACGATGCCGCCACGGAGATTCTGGAGAGCCATGAACGCGACATGGCGCACCGAGAGATCGGGCAGCTCCAACTGGCGCGAATGAGTGGCGAAAACGCTGCGCTCCGATCCGCCGCAGCGGACGTGCTGAAACGAGCGCGGAATGGTCGCTACACGGCGGCAGAGCTGATGGACGTGGCGAAGTCCTTCGACGCTCTCGAATCTCTTCTCGCTAACACTTGCGATCTCCCTCCCGCGTAGCGGGTTGGGAGCATTGCGCCTGTTCGGTGAAAGTTACTTTCATTGACAGTGGAGCGGTAGTATGATTCGCCAATTCTATGCGGGGCGAGAAAATTGACCTTACCGTAGTTGGCGGTGCCGAGCTGAGTGGCTTTGATAAAGCCATCAAAAAGCTCGAGAGCCTCATCGCACTGCGCGATAAGTTCAACAAGACGGGGTCGCTGAAGATCGAGGTCGGTGGGTTGGGCCATTTGGCGCAGCTGGAGAACACGATCAAGAACCTGGAGAAGAGCGGTGGACTGGACCGCTTGAAGAAAGTGCTGGGTCAGGTGCAGGCGGCGGAGGGTGCGGCGGCGACGGGGTCCAAGGAATTTCTCGCGGCACAGGTGGGGTTGGCTGGTGGTATCAGCAAAACCACGGTAGCGATTGAGGCGCAGGCCATCGCCGCCAAGAAGCTGGCGAAGCACCTGACGACGATCGGTAAGATGGGTGGGGTGGCTGCTACTGCGGTGCCTCCCTCGATGCCGGCAGGTAGTGGGCCGATGGGTGGGGGTGGATCCGGGTCCGGTGGTCTGATCGGTCGTGTCTCTACCCAGCGGGGAAGCAAGTCGTCGGTGGCGGAGACGTTTTCAGTGGACCAAGGCGTCACGGAGACGGTCACCACTTCTCGAAATAAAAAGGGGACAGAATCCACGGTTCGGACCACTCGGGAAGATTTCGAGGATGAGCTGAAACGCCAGCTGAAGGCGGCGAATGAGCTGACCAAGGTAGAGCGTAGCAGCGCCAAGACTCACCAGGATAAGCTGGCGGCGTTGTCTGTGGAGAAGGCGCGTCTGGAATCCATCGTGCAACTGGCGGGCCAGGAGCAGATGATGCAGCGTGAGTCTGCGCAGGCGGCGCAGCGGCGACTGGCGGCGATCGGGCTGGAAACAAAGGCTCGCCGCTCGGAGTTGGCGCAGCAGCTGGTGACTCAGCGGCAGGAGCAGCGTGCAGCGGCGGCGAGGGTGGCGCGATTCGATCGGTTGGAGAAGGTGGGCTATGTCCGCGAGTCGGACCAGACCCGGGAGATGGGCGGTGGTCGATCGAGGAGAGAGCAGGTGGTGGTGAAAACCTCTGGCGAATCCCGCAAGCGCTACAAGCTGGTGGAAGAGTTCGGGCAGGTGCAAACCCGCACGGGGATGCAGACGAAGCTGCTGAGTGCGCAGCTGACTGATCTGGACAAGAACCTCAAGATGGTGGGGCAGCGCGCATCGTGGGCGACGCGCAACTTCATCGACAATACGAAGACGGTGGTGGCGTGGGCGTCGTCGGTGGTGGCCTACAGGGCGGCGCTGGCGATCTTGCGTGGCACGGCGGCGGCGGTGATCGACCTGCAACGAAAGTCGGCCACGCTAGGGATCGTGCTGCGGGAATCCTTTGGTGGGGGACAGGTCGGCACCATCATGAAGCTGCGGGATGCGGTGTTGGAGCTGGCGGTGGCGCATGGTCGAGAGGCGGATGAGGCCGCGGATGCGGCGATCCGCTTTGCTCGGTTGGGTCTGACGCGCAAGCAGATCCTGGAGGCGGTGACGGTGGCGATGCAGGCGGCGAATGTCGCCGAGATCCAAACTGGCGAGGCTGCGGAAGCTCTGTCGGCCATCATGGCGTCCTTCAACATGCAGGTGTCGCAGTTGCCTGATGTGCTGAACAAGCTCAATAGCTTGTCGAACAAGTGGAATGTCACGAACAAGGATCTCCTGAATGGCATCGCTCGAGTGGGGCCCTTGGCGGAGCAGGCGGGTTTGTCCTTTGAGGAGTTGATCGCGATCATTGGCACCGGTGTCGGTGTCACTGGCCGCGCGGGGGCTGAGTTCGGAAATGCTATAAAGTCAATTTTGGTCAGCTTGTCGAATCCGGAGATCCAAGGGAAGCTGGAGGATCTGTTCAACTTCAATGCCAAGGACAACCTCGGCCAGCTCAAGGACGCCAGCGATATCCTGCGAGATATGTCGGTGCAGTTCGCGAAGTTGAACCAAGCGGACCAGCAGCAGCTCCTACAAATTGTGGGTCGGAAGCAGCAGGCTTCCCGGCTTGCGGTGATCCTGGGTCAGTTCACCACGATCCAGCGCAACACCATCCGAGCGCTGGAAGATGAGAACGCCACGATGCAAGAAAACGCGGCGATCACTTCCACGTTGAAGGCTCGGCTGACGGGATTGAAATCTGCCTACGAGGGGTTGGTCCTGTCGATGGCGGATTCACCGATCGCTGGGCGGATCACTGCGCCGGTGGGAGAGTTGATCGAGTTCATGACTCGGATGCTCCAGGTCGGCAAGGCGCTGAAGCCGGTGGTGTTGTTCATGATCGCGACCATGGCGATGCTCACCATCCAGTATGCGCGAGGGGCCGTCGCGATGGGGGCCAACAATGCGCAGGGTGGTCTGCTCATCAATACCGGCAAGAAGATCAGTGCGATGTATCGTGATCTGGCCCGCATCATGGTGACGTGGGAGCGGGCGACGCTGAAAAGCGGGGGTGCCAATGCGGCATGGGTGGCCAGTGGTCGGCGCATGAATCGTGCCGGCAACCAAATGGGCGGGATGCTGGGCTATCTCACCATGAAGATGGGCCGGTTCATCCGCTTCACTGGCTTTGCTTTCCGGGCGTTGTCCGGGCTGGCCAAGGGGGTGGTCTGGATCGCGGCGATCGAGGTTGCGCTGCGGGCGATGAACTGGGTGATGGAGAAGGTGTCGGCCTCGTTCGGGGAAGGTGAGTCGGCAGCGGATCGCTTCGCCAAGTCCCTGCAGAAGATCCAGAACACGGCGACCAAGTTCAAGACGTTGAAGGAAATGGCGGAAGTCTTGAAAGAGACTGCCAGTGTCCTCGACAAGTCCGAGTTCGGTAAGCGGGTGTCGCAGTTTGCGGAGGTGGCGGCGCCGGAGTTGGGGATGACGCGGCAAGAGCTGCGCATCCGGATCATGGCGGACGGCGAGACCGAGGGTGTGCTGGACAAGCTCTCGCAGAGATTTGCCAGCATGTTCATCGAAAGTCTGCGTGACCAGAAGAGCAAGCTGACTCGTGAAGTCAGCGCCGGTGAAGGCTTGGTCGCTTCCCTGGAGCAGCAGATCGACGCCAAGGGCGGCCAGAGTCAGGCACCCACGAAGCTCAATGAGCAGTATGAGGAGGCTCGTGATGCGCTGGAGGGGAACATGCAGGCGCTCATCGAGGTGGACCAGCAGTTGCTCAAGCTGGAGCAGGGCGCATTGAGATTTGCGATGGGGCTTTCGGAAGCGAAAGATATCGCCAAAGCCATCGGGGATGAGACAAAGAAGCTGGTAGAAGCTGGCGGCGGGCTGGGTGCGGTGGGTAAATTCCGGGGCGATAAACTCGCTGCCGCCAGTAAGTTTGCTCAACGGTTCAACGTGCAGCGCATGATGACCGAGGGGATGGACGCAAAGAAGGCGGCGATGGAGCAGCGGGCCTCGGATCTCTTCGCGAAGCTGCCGGATTCTCCGTTCCGTGGCGACAAGTCCAAGTGGGAGGACGCGATCGATTCAGCTCGGCGCTACGAGAAGACGGTGCAGATGCTGATCGACGCCCGTAGAGAACTGGATGGCGTCAACCAACAGCTGGAGCCCAAGGGTGGGCTCATGGAGAGAATAAAGGAGGGGTACCGGGCGCCAGGTCGGGCGTGGAAGGAAAGGGGTGGCGTGGGTAGTGAATTTCTAAAACCGGGTGCGTTGGAGCAGCGTCGCGAAGAGTTGAACGCTGAAGTGAATCGCTTGCAGGCAGAGGTGAATCGCACCACGCCTAATGAGAAGAACCAGAGCATCGCTGGGCAAATGACTCGGGCTGGCCAGGCGTCGCTTGAATTGAAAGAGGAAGCGATCGCACTGGCCAAGGCGCAGGATGCGGCAGCTCAAGCGGCAAAGGAGCACGTCAAGGAACTGGAAAAGGAATACGCCGAGTTCCAGCGGGTGCAATCGGTGATGCAGGAGTTCGCGCGCCGCCAAGACGAGATCAGCCGCTTGCGGGGAGATACCCGTGCGTCCTTCGCGGGATCGCGGGTGGGCACAGGGCCAGAGCAGTTGTTCAACGAGGCGCGGCAGTTGGAGCAGATGCTGGATATCTCCTCGGAGCGGGAGGATCAGGCCGCTACCGCTGCGCGGCACTCGCCGGATGAGGATCGGCGGATCCAGTTTCAGCAACAGGCGTTCGATGAATACGCCCGACAAAACGAGATCGCCTCGCGAGCGGAGGAGTTGCGCACGCAGATCGTGCAGCGGCGGGCGTCGATCGAGGCGGAGATCACGAATCAACTGATCCAGCAGAATCGGGAAGTCAGCGAAGCACTGGCCATGGCGACGCGGGAGGATCAGCTGCGGGCGGCGATGCTGGCGCGGACGGTGCAGGATCGTGGAGGAAGAGGATTCTCCGGGGCGGAGTTCCAGTTCTTCGGGCAAGAGACGAAGCAGGCGGTGACGCAGTTCCTGCCGAGCGCGGCTCCAGGCACGCTGAACCCGATGTATGACTTGGAGAAAGAGCGGGCGCAGTTGGACACGTTCTTTGAGGATTTCGTGAGCCGGTTGGAGGACGTGGTATCTGCCGTGCAGGAACGGGAAGGTGTCCCCATCGAGGGGTCCGGTGAAGCGGTGCTGGCTCGTGGTGGGGTCGAGTCTCCCAACAACGTGGCGGGGATCAATCTGAATCCGACAGTGAATATCGCGATCGCCGATCAGATCATGCCGTTGATCAACGGCTTCGAAGGGGTGGCATTGGCCGCGTTCGAAAAACAATTCCAACCACTGATCCTGCGGGTAAACTCTCTTGAAAGCACGTTGCGCGCCGTTGGGGTGCAGGGTGCGACTGGCGCATAATGGACCCACAAGCAAGCATCACCTACGGCAGCTACGCTTTCCATGACAATGGGGCGGCACTTTTCTCACGCTCAGTCAAGTATGTCGGGGCGGAGCAGGGCCGGGCGCTGGCAAAGCAAGTCTCTTGGGAGGTGCAGCTGGTGCTGCACGAGGAATCGTTCGCGGATATCCATGCCAAGATCGCTCTGCTGGAGACGGCGCTCTCCACGACAGAGGGTGCGCTGGTGATTCTGGATGAGGCGGATACCCAGCTCTACTCGGGCCAAGTGCGCGTGTCCGGGGTGGATATCCCGAAGGAATGGCGGCAATACCGTGGCACGATCACGGTGACTTTTGCCGCCGAGGAGACGGATCTCAATGCCGCCGTGGCAGATGCCACCTTCACTCCGGAGGGAGGCTTGGCTATCTCACTGCAAAACATCGACGGGTGGAGCGAGGCGATCCGGGTGGATCGGTTCGACCTCGATGTGGCGAACCGTGCGCAATCGCGGCACTCGGTCAATGCCAATGGCCGCATCTATGCGGACATGACGATCAGCGAGACGGATCGGCGTGAGTATCTGTTCACTCAGAAGGCGCTGATCGAGGCGGCGTCCAATAGCCGGCAGGGTGAGCTGGTGTTCGGCGGTGAGACGCGGACGATGCGGGTGGATTCTTTTGCGGCCACGTTTGAAGGCGATGGCTCTACCTCGTTGCGGTGGTCGATGGAGCTGCACAAGCGCGAGTTCCCCACGTCGGCGGAGGCAGAGGCGGAGTTCACGGTGACCACGTCCACGGACCAGTCCACGGGTGACGTGATCCGCTCGCTCTCTGGTGAAGTGCGGGCTGCGACCGAGGATGCGGCAGAGACAAAGGCGGAAGCCTTGCGTGATCTCTACTCCACGGGGATGAGTCTGCTGAGTCAGAAGCTGGATTCGCGGCTGGTGTCCGGGGTGGACAGTGGGGCGACTCCGACGTTTGTGCGGTTGTCTTTCAGCTATGAATTTCTCGACGCGCAGGTGTCGGCGCTGGACTGGCAGATCTCGGTGGATACCCGCACGGATTGCAACACTGGCCAGAACACGATCACCTACTCGGGGAGTGTCACTGCCAATACGTCTGCGACGGCGCTGGCGAAGGCGCGGGAGCTGGGGATGGGGAAGCATCCTCTGATGGTGAGCGAGCAGGAGACGCTGCGCTACGAGAAACGGGGGCAGGGTGGTGCCGAGCGGTTCGTGCGGTGTGAGTTCAGCTACCAATACCTGGATCGGAACGCCTGTGTCTTTGCCGAGGTGACGATCACGACCAGTGAGGATACGCTGGGTGCGCGTAGCTACTCGGTGCAGGGGTGGGCGGCGGCCGCGACGGAATCGGCGGCTTTGAGCTATGCCCGCACCTTCAAAGACACCAGCCGGATGGTGGTGGGGGTGAGTGAAGAAGGTGGGAACCATTACTACGATGGGGTGACGCACTTCCAGAAAGTTACTTTCAGGTATTCCTATCTGGATAGCCGTAGCACGCAGGGCGTCCAGTGGTCAGAGGATGAGTCCACGGACCATGAGAAGCGGGAAACGATCGTGACCTACAGTGGTACCGCCTACGCCAGTAACAAGACGCTGGCGCGTGCGGCGGCACGCGGGGTGATCGGGATCGGCTCTATCACGCAAGAGCGCTTCGCTGATCGCTATCAGAAAGATGGGACGAGGACGGTCTTTTCTGGAGTTGACTTCTCAGTGACTGCTAAGAAGGCTTATACGGGTGCGAATGGTAGTGGTCTACCGGCGATCTTCGATGCGGAAGTCTCTGTGGAAAACGATTATGGGGTCAACAAGGCGGTGATCACACCGATCCCCTACTCAACGCCGCATACGCAAACAGGAGTGGGCTGGTTGCCAGGTATGCGGCGTTGCAGTGGCCAAGTGAGGGGTTCGAATTCGGCAGCGCTGTTGGCCTTCGCGATGCAGCAGCGGACGGCTCACGAACGTGGTGATCTGGACAAAGAGACGGTCACGGTGTCTGAGGTGCGGGAGAAATATTCCACCGGGAACGTGACGGAATACCGGGTGCAATTCAATTTTGCATGGATCGACGCGACCTTGCTTTCGAATGGGTGAATAAATTGTTGCGTATTGAAACAAGATTCGTAGAATCTGGTTGATGAAACGTGTCACCGTGAGAGGCCCGCAAGGGATAGGGGATCTATATTGGATCTATCAGAAACTTTGTCTCCATGTCGATGTGATCGACTGGGAAATCCTCATCGTCACGGACGATGCGCTGCAGCGCCGGTCGTGCGACTGGCTCAAGCTGCTGCCCAAGACGGGGTGGGTGAACTACGTGCAGGTCGCGAACGCCGAGTATGAAAACCTCTGGAAAACCAGTCATCGGATCGGCGGCTTCGACTTCGATCTCAACAAGATCGAGCCTCAGAACTACTGTGTGAACCGCTGGCTGGAGGAGGGGGTGAGGCTGGAAGCGATCGACCCTGACTATGCGGTGGATTGGGATGCGCTGCCGGAGGTGGTGCCGTGGTCGGAGCAAGTGGACCACACCATGCCGGAGGAGTATGATGTGCTCTACGTGAGCAAGAGCGTGATCGATCCCCACGTCTACGGGAATCCCGCCCGGTTCGGGGTGTGGCAGATCGAGCAATGGGTGGAGTTCGTGGGGCTGTGGCGCGCTCGCTATGGTGAGCGTCCGCTGGTGCTGATCGGTGCGGCCTATGATGAACCGGTGATGCGGATCCTGCAGCGTGCCTTGGCCGGGGAGACGCCGGTGAGCAGCTGGATGGATCAGGCCCCGGAGAATGTGCTGTCTCTGCTGAAGGGGAGCCGTGCCTTTGTTGGCTACCAATCTGGCTTGGGTATCCTCGCCGAAGCGGCGGGGGTGAAGCAGCTGATGCTCTACTTCAACTATCTCGATGCGATGCACTATACCTGGTGCGCTCCCGACTCCCGGGAAACTCAATATCATGCGGCCCGCTTTGGTGATGGGCCGTCCACCGTCATCGAAAACCTGAAACTGGAACTCTGAATTATGGAAGCTGAAATCTTACAACAATGGCTGAGTCGTGGCGAGAAGCGCACGTATGGGCTGGATCTCGTGTATCTCCCTGAGCGTGGCATCGCCTTCCAGCTGGACCCGGTGCCGTATCCCTATGATGAAAGCTACTTTCAGATCTACCGGGAGCGGGCCGGCACTCCGGTGGAGGAGAAGCTGAACCAAGCGCGCTGGGATCTGGTGAGCCGCCACTGGAACCAAGAGGATGTGATCCTCGACGTAGGGATCGGTAACGGCTCCTTCCTGGAGAAAGGGTTGGCGGAAGGAAAGCCGGTGTGTGGCTTCGATGTGAATCCGGTGGCGCAGAAGTGGCTGGACGAGCGGGAGATGGGGCTGAACGCCTTTGGCTACGGGATGCCTGCCACGTTTGGGATGATCACCTTTTGGGACACCATCGAGCATGTGCCGAATGCCCGCGAATACCTCGCTGCCTGTCGCGATGTGGTCTGCATCAGCCTGCCGGTGTTCGACCAGCTGGAGGGCGTGGAAAAGTCCAAGCACTACAAGCCAAACGAACACCTCTACTACTTCACGCCGTGGGGGTTGATCGGCTGGATGGCGGCGCATGGCTTCCGCCTGCTCGAATACAACCGCAATGAAACCACCGCGGGCCGCGAGAACATCGGTGCCTTTGCCTTCCAACGGATCAAATGAAAGCGGTCGAATTCCCCGAAGTGAATGTGCGGCTCGGTGAAGGCCAGCCGCAATACGAAACGCTCCCCGCGTGCGCGGAAGGTGGGCGAGAAGGTCGGATGACCATGTGCTTTGCGCTGGATGAAGCGGAGCTGGCCGCGGTGAAGCAGACAGGCAAGATCTGGCTGACCTTCCTCACCTTTGGCAGTCCCTTCCAGCCGCTTGCGGGCACGGTGCTGCGGCCAGATGGCTTCACTGAGGTGGTGGAGGTGGATGAAGTGGTGGCTACTGATGCTGAGGCTCCCTATGGTTACTGTCCGAAGTGTCTGGCACCGGGACGGGTGAGGGAGCGGCGTCCGGATGGTGATGACACCTGTGAGAAAGGGCACCACTACCCGTCTGCCAAGGCGTTGAGCAAGCCGGTGTGTGGAGAGTGCGACTGAAATGAAAGCGACACCGATGGATGAACCGAAAGTCATTCTCATCACGGGTGGTTGGCGTACGGGCTCTACCTTGTGCTACAACATCGTGAGGCAGATCCTCAGTCATACCGGGTTGGGTGGTCGCTACCTTGCCATGGGTGCCACCTCTGATGAGGTGGATAAGCTGGTGGCCTTGCCTCGGCGCTTCCATCGTGATTGGTTCGTGGTGAAGTGTCACTGCTACAAAGGGGTGATCCCTGGGCATGTGCGGGTGATCCACTCTCACCGCGATCTGGAGGCGGCTGCTGCCTCCTTCCGTCGTATCAGCCCGGAGACGCCGGAGGATGAAGTGGGTGGGATGATGCTTCAGCAGTGGCAGGCAGACGTCTGTTGGGATGCGCTACAACATGGTCTGTATCAGGGCCGATTGGCCGTGCTGCCGTTCAATGGCCTGTTCGACCTGGAGGCGACGGTATGGAAGGTCGCCAACTGTCTTGGTGCTGACAGCCTGCGCGCCCATCAGGTGCAAGCGATCGTGCGGGAGTTGTCAGTGGCCACCGTGCGCGAAGAGACGGCGCAGTTGAAAGGGGCGGATCCTGAGACGGAGTTCCGCCCCGGTCACATCACTCGGGGTCAGCCGGACGGTAGTTCCTGAGTCGTCTTGCCCAGGTGTTGCCTTCGAGGCAGGCGATGGGTGGCCCAGCCGCCGGGGTCGCCCTCGACGCTTTTGGGCTTCGATTTCATTTATTTCACTTTGAACGGTTTCAGTCTTCGTTCCAGTAACCACCTACTCTTTGACGTTCGATTGATCTGACAGCGCCCTAGACGATGAGGATTGCTCCATCCGCGAAGTTCCGCAATTTTTGCGTCTCGATCCTCTTCGCTTGCGAAGTCGTAGATGCTTCCTTTTTCGCCAGCGATGTTCCAAGTGCCTCGCGCCCCGAGCTTTGCTTGCAGGGTCAGCATCCCC
>Ga0100378_1001596_pt1 | contig 23468 bp, 30 predicted proteins | sample CryGeymeta201502_FD_81535 | JGI IMG/M metagenome (GOLD analysis project Ga0100378, IMG submission 81535) | Groundwater microbial communities from Crystal Geyser aquifers in Utah, USA - Crystal Geyser metaG 2015-02 | ecosystem: Environmental > Aquatic > Deep subsurface > Groundwater | place: USA... | reverse complement strand
CGTCTTGTTGCTCGCCAGGAAATTGAGTTGGTGCGAGATCGTCACACCGGCCGGCCCGCTGGTTGTGGAGCGGGACACCGTGTAGGTGGTATTGTTGGAAGTCGAGCCGCTCACGGCCAGCTTCTGCCCCCGCTCAAAATCGTAGAGATTCATCCCCGTGTCGTGGATTTCCCGTGACTCGGACGCAAACCAAAATTCGTTGCCCGTCACCCCCAGCCCCAACACCTGGTCCCGGCTGCCCGTGCCCACATACTCGATCAGCCCATCGGCCCGGCTGTAAAATAGCCAGCCCAATGTTTTTAGCCAGCCCACGCAATAAAGTGTAGCCTGGCTCTGCTCGCCCCGCTCGCCGGGGATGGGTTGCGGTTCTGCCCGCAGCGCCAACTCCGTGGCCTGGCGCTGGCCCACGCTGGCCGAAAGCGCCGGGTCAACCGGCAACACAATCTGTTTGCGCCCGTACTCGGCAATCGACCCCGCATCCTCCTCAAATCCGGTGGCCGCCTCGCCATACTCAATTTTGATGCTGTTGGCCAGGTCTTCCACCGAGTTGCTGGAGGAGGAGGTCGGCGTGTCCAACTGGTAGGACTCGATGTAGCCCCACCAAATCGCCTCGCCTCGCTCATTGTAAATTTCCACCCCATAACGCAGCCACCCCTCTACCAGCAGCAGCGCCGCCCGCGGCCCGTCGATCTGGATGACGGCAGACTCCGGGCCGCCCACCGCCAGGCTGCCCCAGCGCAAGGGCGAGACCAGCATGTCCGGCAGGGAGAGGACCGCGCGGAAATCTCGGTCAAAGAGCTTGATATAAAAACTCATAGGGTAGACCGCCTGGGCCGATACCAGGCCCGCACCGAGGAGGTGCGGGCTATGTTCATCGTGGTCGCCTCGTCGAAGAGGAAGTATAGTCGCTGGTCACGGTTGGGCCAGATGTACAGCGCCGCGCTGTACGCCTCGTACAGGTAGGATAGCTGGCCCGTGGCCGCGTCAATCTCATACACCCGGTCCTCCGGCCCGTTGACCTCAATCGCATCGTTGGGCGGAATCTGATAGCCGATCTGCCGAAACCAGCGGGTGGAATCCGCCGGGGTCAGCTGCACAAAATCAATGTCGAGCTGGCTGGTACCAGTGTACTCCGCCGAGATGACCAGATTGAGGTCGTAGTACGTCCCCGCCGCCACGCCCGGCGGCAGTTGCACCACCCCCAAATCCTGTAATAGCACGCCCGTGCTGGTCATTTTCGGCCCGTCCCACAAGCTGAAGGTCGGTGACGGCACAGTTTTGACGTGCAACTGAAACTCAATCCCGGTCGGTGGGGTGCTGGCAAAGCGCACCAGCACCCGGAAGAACCCCCCGCCCGCCGCCGTCAACAGACTGGACGGCAATTGCCATTTGAACAGGTCCACCGCGTGCTGGATCAGCGTCGTCCACGTGGCCCGGCCATAATAACCCCCGCTGCTTCCTCCATCCGCCACCTGCGTAATTCCCACCATCGACTCGCCCTCGATGACATGGGCAAATGTCGTCGGGCTGAAATGGGCGTTGAGGGCCTGCCAAAAATTGCGATAGCCGATGTTCGAGCCGGTATTGTTGGTCATGCGCAGCCGCAGCGGGCTGGGCAGATTCCCTGCCACGTCCACCGCCGCCACATCCACCCAATTGTCATGCCCGCTGTCGCCGTCGTCGTGGTTGTAGATGGTCACGCCCCCGGTCGCCTTCGCCCCGGCACTGCCGTTGTCCAGAGGAATCTCTACCTCTGCCACCGTCTCCCAGAACGGCCTACGTGTCACGATCAGCAGCACCTCCGTGCCATTGTTGGCCCAGTGGCGCAGTCCGTCGTCCCCGGCCTGCAACTTGGCGCTCACAATCTCCGAACGCCAGGTCTCCGTATCACTGCTTATCTGAATGTACAGATAGCCCCGATCCCCGCTGCGGGTGCGCTGCCGCCGTGACACATCCTCGACGAAGCGCTCAACCTGGGACATCTTGGCCTGCACCAGCGCGCCCGTGGTCGCATACAGCCACAGTCGCACACTCTCCGTCACAAGCTGGCGCTCGCTGTCGTAGATCTCCGTGCCCTGCCCGGTCGCGCTCAACGCAGCCGTCTGGGGCACATAGTCCAACAGCAAGGCGTCAGTAGCCGAGAGCGGGATATTGGTTGCACCGATTTGGAGGCTTAGAACGTGGGGAGCCATGCTTGTTGCCCTTGCTGCTGCCGCAACTGCGACAAAATCCGTTCGGTCAGCGAAACGATGTCCTGCTCATTATTGACCGTCACATAGTTATTGATCGTCACCGACCGGTTGTCAGCCCCGCCCATCTGGCTCCCCTCTCCTCCTCCGGCTTGGGTTGAGCCTGTCGAAACCGAGGGGCTGGGGGTGAGGGTCGGCGTATAGACCAACTCCCGCCCCCGTTCGCCCACCAGGGCCAGGCCGCCCGGTGCAAAGTCCGTGCCCGACGCATAGGCGGGCATCTGGGCCAGGCTGCGCAGCGTCTCCCGCTCACTCACCGACCGGAAGACGCTGCTCACCGACTTGCTACTCACCAGCGATCGCAGCACATCTCGCACCGAACCGCCCTCCGTCGCCCCACCCAGCGAGCGCAACACCTCGCTCACCGAACCGACCGCCGACCGCCAACCGCCGCCCGCCGTCGCCCCACCCAGCGAGCGCAGCACATCCGTCGTCTCGCTCGCAGGGAAGACCCGACTGCCCCGGGGCAACTCCACCAGTTCCGGCCCCCGCTCGCCCACGATGGCCCAGCCGCCCGGCGCAAAGTCCGTGCCCGTGGCATATCCAGCCAACGCAGGAGCGGTGCCTCCCCCAAATAGCCCATCCAGCGAACCCTTGCGCGAGTCCCACCAGTCAAAAAATGTGCGGATGGGAGTCGCTATGTACGTCTCAAAAAGCACGCTCATTAGCGCCCACTCTATCTCCGCTATAGCGGAGATAGCCTGAATCGCTCTGCTCATTGCGCCTGCCGCCTCTGGACTCCATACGTCGATCATGCTCAAAATCGAATCCATCCCGGCCCCAGCCGCCCCTATCCAGCCCTCCCAGGCACCGGCCCAATCCCCGGTGAGCAGGCTCGTCCCATACTTCCACGCCCCCCGGATATAGACAAAGCCCAGACCGATTTGGGCGGGAATGTTGATCAGCCCCCGCTGAGCGACACCTTTGATTTCTTCCCACACCTCGGCCCATTCCAATACGAATTGGGTCTTTTCGTCAATCGGGATTTTGATGCCCGTCCAATCCAGAGTGATGTCGGCGTCGGCAAAAGTCTTTTCAATCTCCTGCACCAGCAGGGCGGCATTGAGTTTCATCTTGATAAATTCGAGTTCAATACCCAGACCCGTGTCTGCCACGGCGCTCCGTATCCCGCCCCAGTCCTCGGCCCAGGCTTCCTTCACATCCCCGATCACCCCCGGCAACGTCGTACTGAGGAAACCGGCCAGCTTGCCCGCCGCCTCCTCCACAAACGGCATAGCCTGCAAGCCCAGCCCCATCAACTCATTGCCAATGGGCAACAGCGAATCCCGCACACGGGTCATCCCCATCTGCCAGCGCTCAGAGAAGCCCAGCGACCGCTCGCTCACATCATCGATGCTGCCCGCCATCCCATCCATCGCGGCAATCGCATCGTCCAACTCAAAGCGCCCCTCCCGGATGGCGGCCACCATATCAGGGCCAGCCCTCGCCCCGAAGACCTCCATCCCAATGTTGAGCGCCGCCGTGCCATCGCTGGCATTTTTGATCGCGGCGAAGGTATCGCGCAACGACTCAGACAGGCTTTTATTGGCCGCCGTGCTGCTGATCGTCCTGAACTCGCCCAGGGCCATCGCCGACTCGAGTTCCTCAATCTGCCGGGTCGTCTCGGCGATCTGCTGCTCTTTGGCCAGGCGGCTGCTGGCCTTTGTCTTGTCCGTAAATTCCGCCTGTTGCACCTTGGCCAATTGCAGCTTGGAGCGCAGCTTGTCCAACTGGGACTGAGCGTCGGCCAGACTCTTGACCCCGCCCACCACTGCATCGTTGGACTCGCCCTGCTCTTTGGCAAATTTCCCGGCGGCGATGCGCAGAGAGCCAATCACCAACTCCGTATTGACGCCCTCTTTCTCCCATTTGCCCAGCATGGCAATCGACTCGTCCAGCCCGAAACCCATCTGACGCAACGGCGCGCCAAACTGGACCAGCTTTCCGGCCAGGCTGTCCAGCCCAATCCCGAAAGTCTGTCCAGCCCCAAATAGTTTGTCCATCAACCCAGAAGATCCTTCGAGGGGGACCGACCAATCACCCATCACGCGGGTAATCTCGCGCACCGCCGCCACGCCGTCGTCGCCGGTGATGCGGGTCATCTTCAAAATCCGAGAAGAGAAAGTGTCCAGCGCCGGGCCAGTGGCTCCCGTGCGCGTGTCGACCTCGCCCATCACCGCCGCAATATCGACCATCGACCGGTCCAGCCCGGCCACCGTCCCATGCAGGGCCACCACACTGGCGCTCATCCCGTCCAGGGCGGCCCCGCCAGCGCCGGTCATGGCGATCAGCGTGTCCTGGGCGTCGTCGAACTCCTGGGCCACCCCAAAGGCGGCAGCCCCCACCGCGCCCAGGGCCGCCGCCCCCGCCGCCGCCCCCGCCACCAGCCCCACCTTCAGCACGTTGCCCAGCCCGGTCAGCCCGCCGGACAGCCCGCCCGCCTGTTTGCGCAGCCCGCCCAGGCTCTTGTCCAATTCATTCAGCTCAGCCTGGGCCTCGTTGCGGGCACGGATGAGGATGTCTAAGTTTGCCATTTACCGTCTCGCTGACTTTGCCTTCATCTCATCCAAGCGCCGCCGCTGGGCTGTCCAATGGGCCTCCGCTGCCAGCCGGGTGCGCAGTTCGTCCACCACATCCGCTGGGGTATCCTGCAGCTCTGCCCAGCTCCACCCCATCATCCGCATCATGCCAATCTCCGCCCCATAGCGACCGGGGTCGGCCACCGACATGTCCAGCATGATGGCCCGCTCGATGGCGCTGGCTAGGGCTTTTTTCCCCCGTCGCTGGCTCCCTGGCCCAGACCACCCAGGGCCTTCATCACAGGGTCCAACACTTCCGGAGGCAGGGCCTCGATGTTGGCCCGGCTCACAGGCCGCCCGTCAAAGCCCGGCCCGTCCCAACTGACGGTAGCCGCCGCCACCTTCTCCAACGCCAGTCGCCCTGGGTCGATGTCCAGGGTCTCATTGCCCTGGTCATCAATGCGCCCCTTGGCTGCCAGAGAGATACAGCGCTGCCGCTCCCCATAGGTCAATTTGCGGATGACCACGCTGTTCTCCGCGTCAACCTCCACCGTCACCGTCTGCCGGTCGAAAAAACTCATAGCATCTCCTAGGCCGCCGCCGTCGCCATATTGTTGGTCAGGGCCGTGGCAAAATAGAGCGAGTCCGCCGCTCTGTAGCGGGCCTCCCCACTGATTTGGATCGTCGTGTTATCGTTGCTGTTCTGATACTGCCCCATCGACGTATGCAGACCGGCGATGTCGAAGACCAGCAGCCGGGTGGCGTCGCTGCCCGCCGTGGAGAGGCGAATCAATCGAATTGCCTGGCTCTCGAAGGCGGCCCGCTCCGCGTTGGCAATCCCCCCGCTCTCCAACTCCATCGTCAGGCTGTAGGTAACATGCGGGCGGGTGTACTTGATCGCCAAAAAGTAGAGGTTGCCATCCCCCACCATCACCGCCCGAATGCCGCTGTTATAGGTGATGCTCGCATCCAGCAGCACCCCCGCCTTAGCCGTGGCCCCAAGCGTGCCGCCGCTGGCGTCGATGGTCAGCACCGCTTTAGAAAAGAGCGCCGACTCCACCGTCGTCTGGGCCAGCGAACCGGTCAGCGCCGCCTCGGTCTTCTGCCGCCCGATCCAGTTGGCGCTCATCTTCCACGCCTCGCCCTGCCGTCCGCTGGCCGTCCAACTCTCCACAAAGCTGTATGACATCTCATGTCCATCCCCGGCAATTTTGTTCCCGCTCTCCAGGGTATAGGTCTTGATCGTCTTGAGCGTGGCTGTCAGCGGTGGCGCATAGGCATAGACATACGGACCCACCCCCGACGGCGTGGCCGCCTCGATGCTCGCCTCCAACAGGTGAATGAACTGCTCGAAGGACAGGTCAGTCTCCGGCATAGACAGACGTGCCCCCAGTTGGGCCGTATAGTCCCGGGCCGTGGGTACCAGGATACCGATGGACTCGTCCATTCCCGGCGAGGCGATCACCCGCGTGTCCTCGATGTCGGCGGCTGGTCCCCGCCATACCTTCACAGCGGCCAGGGCGGTCCCTGCCGTGGTCTCCCGTGCGAACTGAATCGTATTTGCGCTGAACGCGCCGTAATTAGCCATTGCTCATCTCTCCAATCAACTCTCTGGCCCGTTCCTGCCAGGCTGAAACTTTCTCGACTGTCACATATTGCAGCAGACCATCCAGCGCTGCGTCCACCGCCGCCGGGTCAGCCGCCGCCAACAACTCCAGCGACCCGTACCCTTTCTCCACCAGCGCCGCCGCGGTGCGCCCCCCAATCCCGTCAATCGACTGCAATCCTACTGCAGTAGACACTGCCCCACCAGGTGTGTAGAGCATTCGACCCGCCGGGCTGTCCAACGCATCCCGGTGAAGTTCCGCCTCCTCAGCCGTCAAATTGCGGGCGGGCACACCGGGCAACCAGTCCCCCCCGCCGATGTAGATCATCGCTCCTGCCATAGTTGCTCCTATTGCATCTTGATCGTGACACGAAAATGGACGCCGTAATGCTCACTCACCCCATACTCCAGCGCCCCCACCTCGTAGCGTACCGGGTAGACAATGTGGGAGACCGTGCCCCCCAACGTGGGCGACGCCTTCAACACCGACAGCACCGCCTCCGGCCAGCTTTTGGCCCCGTTGACCACCGTGGGCAAATCGTTCTCCCCCAGTACAATGTCAACGCTCAACACGTGCAGCCCCGTGTCCAGCCCGCCGGAGATCACGGACATCTCCCCGCTCTCCAAATAGCAGAGCGAGCAGGGAAAGACCGTCAAAAATTCGGGCGGGTCACTGTGCACAGTCAGCCCGGCAATCGTATCCAGCGCCGTATTCAGTCCTGAAATCGCCGTGGCAATCGTCACCGTATCGCTCCTGTAGGTTGAGCCTGTCGAAACCTAACTGTCGTATGCGGGGAAGACATCCAGCGACCGCCCATGCAGCGCCGTCGCCTCGTCGTAGAGGTCCCCGCCCCCCTCCACCTCCGTATAGCGGACAGTTGTGCCACCGGAGGAAGTGGCCCAACCGTCAAACGCCGCCCGCACCTGCTCGATGGCCGTAGCCACCTCGGAATAGAGCGGAGACCAGACTGTCAACTGCACCCGTGGCCGCCTGGGGTCAATCCGCACCCCCATCACCCGATAGGCCGGGTCATCGATCACCTGATAGACCCCCGCCGGATAGGTCGGGGCCTGGGGCAGCAGGCCCGGATACCAGCGTGTCGATAGCAGAGCGGAGAGACCGCTATAGCTGGTGAGGCGGGTATACAGCAGCGTCTCAATCATCGGGCATTCTCCCTCATCCATTTTTCCAGCAGGGCCTGGGCCGCCTTTTCGCCCGCCCCCCGCTTACTGTCAAAGCCCAGGCGGATAAAAGGCCGGGCCGCGCTGTGCGGCCTGCCTCGCTCCACAATCCACCCATAGCCCGCCTTGCCCAGGTGCAACACCAATACCTTCTCGTTGGCTTTGCGCTTGCCCCGCTTCCAGCCAATCTGGCTTTTCAGCAGCCCCGTGCGCACCGGGGCCAGCCGCTTGATCTCCGCCTCAATCGGCTGGGTAGCCGCCCACGCCAGGCTGTTGAGCAGCTTGCCCTGGGTGGCTTTGTCCATCGTCTCCAATGTCTGGACCAGTCCATCCAGCCCCGCCAGGTCAATCGAAAAAGCGCTCATGCGTCCTGCACCTCCGTACACGTCAACACAGTCTCTCGCCGGTTCGTCGGGTCGTGGGCAATACTCTCCACATCAAAGAGCCGCCCGTCCCAGCTTACCCGCTGCTGGGCCGTCACATCCCGCCGCCGAATCGTAAAGCGCACAGCCGCCACACTCTCCACCTGCTGCGCCGCCATCGACTCCCTGCCGTCTGCCATCTCCACCGCCGCCCACACGGTCGCCGCCGTCGCCCAGGACGCCACCGGCTGACCATAGGCATCCACCGACGGCGTGTTCGTCTGTATGGCAATTCGATGGCGCAATCTCCCGGCTCTCATCATCCGTCCCTTATCAACTCCCCTCTCCGCTTTTTCAGGGGGAGGGGCTGGGGGTGGGGGTTCTTATACTCTATCCATCAGCAGCAAACTCTCATAGGCCAGCGGCAGCTTACTCACAATCGTCCCCACCACCACGCTCTCCCGGTTTTCATACAGATGCCCCACCAGCAACAGGATCGCCGCCTTATAGCGCTGCGGAATCGCCCCCACCGTCGCCCACCCGCTCACATAGGTGAGCGTGATGGGGCTGGCCGGGCGCAAACTCGCAGTGGGCCAGGACGCATTGTGGGCCAGATAGACCCGGCCCGGCGTGCGCATCGTCTCGACCTCGTAGTTGGCAGCGTCCCACACCGTCACGTTTCCGTCCGTGTCCGTATAGGCAATGCTCGTCACCGATTGCAGAGGAGGCCGGGGCAAACGGATCGTCTCCCCATCCGGCCAGCCGTCCAGAATCAATTTCCAGGTAGTGGTAAACAGGCTGCGCCCGTTGATCTCCTCAAACGCCTGGCGTGCCGCCACAATCAGCCCGGCAATCAGCGTGTCATCGTCCGCCACATCCACCCGCAGATGCGCTTTCGCTTCCGCCGTCGTCACCGGTTCGCTCTCCGGGGCCGTGCCCAGAATCAGTTCGCCATCGTTCATCGTTTCACGCCTCCCAGACTAGCGCCGGTTGAGTAGGCTGGGGCAGTTTCCAGCCGTATCGAAACCAAGCGGGTCAACCCAGAAACCCGATAGCATCGGCGATCATTGCCTTCGCCGCCTTCTGGCTCACCCCCAGCGCCTTCGCCAGCGCCTTCGGATCAGCCCCGGCCAGGTCCGCAAAGTCCCGAATCTCCAGCCCGGCCAGCACATCCAGTTCGATGACGCCAATCCCAGAGATGTCGATCAGCCCCAGGCGTAGCTGTGGCGCAGAGGCGGGGAGAGGGTCTTCCGCCAGCGGCTCGGCCTTGCCCGACTGAACCAGCAGCAGCCCGGTGGCGTCATCCACGCCCACCAGGTCGCCCGGTCCCCGGCGCTCCCGATCTACGATTACGCCCTGCACAATGCGTACCCTCATCCCCGCCTCCTCGTCTATTTCAAAACGCCAATCGCCGTCACAGTCACAGCGCTGGAATTCGTCACGTCGGCATACAGACAGACCCAGCGCCCATACAGGCCAAACGGCTGCAAATCGCTGGCGTCCGCCGCGTTGCTGGCCACCACATTCACCCCGTCGTTGTAGGTCACTTTGTCGTTGGTAAACTGCAACGTCAACGTAGTGGTATTGGTCGTCCCCTGGTCGATGTTGTACTGGATGTCGGCGATACTGTACCCCGCCGCCTCCACACAATTCGAGCGCCCGTCCGCCGTGATCGCCGTCCCCGGCCAGAAGCTCGCCATCGCCCAATCCGCGCTGCCAGCCGGATAGACATTCACCGCCACCGGCGTCGGCGCCGCCGCCGGCGCAGCGCTCGCCTCAAATCCCATACTCATGGGAATCAACAGGGCCAACAGCAGCGCCACCGCCGCAAAAACCAAACCAAATCGTTTCTTCATTTCATCCTCCAAAACTAGAGGAGCGGAGGAATGCCATCACCCCTCCACCCCTTCACTTTGTTATTCAAGTCCCCGGCACTTCAGAAAGTGCCGGGGACTTGGGCTTAGGCTTAGGCCACGGCCTTCTCGAAAGCGAACGAGGCCGCATGGCGCACATCGATGTCCACATCCTGCAAAGCCACCACCCGCACAGTCCCGCTGGTGCTGTGGGTGTAGGGGTCCACCAGGATGTCGATACCGCTCCACATCCCGATCAGCAGGTCGGCCCAGTTGCCGAAGAACATAAACGACTCGTTGCTGCCTGCGCCGCCCGTGGCGCGCACCTGGTTGCTCACCAGGGTCCGATAGCCGTTGACCGGCGTCGCCCCCGACTGGGAATCCCAGATCATCATGCTGTCCGTGCTGGCTACCTTGGAGGTCGTCTTCAACTTGCCGCGCACAGCAGCGTTGGTCACATAGGCCAGGCTGCCAATGTCAGCGTTGGCCGTGGCGACGGCAGTTTCCAGCCCCACCAGGGCCGCCCACGTCCACGCCCCCACGCCGGGCGCGCCCACGCCACTGATCAGCTCGATGCCGTCCGGCTGGTTGGGGTCGCTGCCGCTGTTGCCGTGCAGGGCCGCATAGTCCACCGCCAGCCCCAGGGTCGCCATCAGGTCGGCCCGCACGAATGCCTCCACATCCAACGAAGACTGGATCAGCAGCCGCCGGGTGAAGTCGGTGTAGGCCCCCAGCGTCTTGGGCGTCAACTCCACCTGCCCAATCGTCTGCTGGCTCTCCGTCGGGCTGCTGCCCTCGCCCACCCAATAGGCGGTCGCCCCGCCCGTCTGTTTGGGGATGTCCACATTGCCCACCAGCCCGGTCAACACAGTCGCCCCGGCCTGGCGCACAATCACCCGGTTGCGCAGCAAATCAATAAAGCTGCTGGCCAGCAGGTCCGTCGAGACCAGATTGCCGCCCGCCGACGCCGTGCCCACATTGAGGTCACGCTGCTCCAGCACATCCGCCGGCACAAAGAACCCCCGCGGCTCGATGCCGAACCGCTTGTGTACAGCCTCACTCGCCTCCATCTCCAGTTCCGCCCCCCGCCAGGCGTTGCGCTCGCCCCGCTGGGCCGCGGTCATGGCCCGGATAGCGCGCACAAGGCTGTATTGGCGCAGGTCAGTGCCGCCCATCCCGATCTCCGGGCTGGGCTTGGGGGCCTTGTTGCCCTCCCGATCCTCCGGGGGTAGCGCCTGCTCCAGCGCATCGCGCCGACGAATCTCATTCGCCAGATTCTCGGCCCCGGCCATAAAGCCGTCAAAATCCCGGCTCTCCGTCTCACTCATGGCCCGGTTCTCACCGTCCACAATGTCCTGCAAGTGCTTCGCCTTGGCCAGCGTCTCCGCCCGTTCCCGGCGCATCTCCAAAATCTTCTTGGCCATCGTCATCCTCCGTAGGTGCGGTTTTCGTCCGCACAGCTAAACGAACTCTGCCATCGTCAAACGTAACCGTCGCAGATTGCGCGCCCGCGCCACCTGTCCATCATCCGCCTGTGCCGTGGCCCCACGTACACCGGCGGGAATTTCCACCTTATCGCCCATCCCCTCACCCCGCACGCCCACCGTAGTGCTGCTGTAGGCGGGGAAAGTCACAGGCGAGACCTCATACAGCTTGACCTTTTTTAGCGTGCGCACGAGCATCCCGTCCGCCTTCTCTTCCCACTCATCATCCAGGGTGCGGAAGCCAAAGGACATCTGGTCCACATCCCCACGGGCGATCAGGGCCAGGGCATCCCGCCCCCCCTGGGTATCCGGCGGCCTGATGCGTACATGTAGCCCTACCTCGTCCTCCACCAGGCGCAGCGTCCCGCTCTTCGTCCGTCCCAACACGTGGGCCTTGTCATGCTGCCACAGCGCCCGGATGTCATCCTCGGCCACGCTCTCCGCAAAAGCGCCAGGCGCAATCTTCTCCCGGAAGCCCCACAACTCATTGCTCAGCGAATTGAACATAGCCGCATAGCCCACAATCTCCGGGGCTTCCCCGCCCGTATCCGCCCGCAGTTCGCTCAGCTCAAAAATTCTTCGTTCCATTCTGCTTCTCCTTATCCTCCAGAGACTATCGAACAAACACAGTTATGTGTTACAATTCCCTCAGCCACATACCACCCCCGCTCAGTCTGGAGATTGTAGACAAACCCATGAAACGCATCTCTTTGGATGCTGACGATCTCATCCGCAAATACCTGGCCGGGCAACCCGAAAACGCCCTGGCTCTCGAATTCGGCGTGTCGCGCAACGTGATCAGACGCCACCTGCTCGAAAACGACATTACCCCCCGCGGGTTGAGCGAATCTCAGTTCTTGCGCGCCGCCCAACGGACCGCTGCTGAACGGAAGGCCAACGCCGCCGCCGCCCACATCGCCGCCACCGGTCGCGAGAAAACTTTCGCCGAACGCTGCCTCACCGCCCAGACCCGCCAGGCCAACGGCGTCCACATCTCCCACCACGAACGCACCCTGGCCGCAATGCTCACAGCCCGTGGCCTCGATTTCATCCAGCAGCAGGCCATTGGTCCGTATAATTGCGATCTCGCTGCCCACCCCGTCGCCGTGGAAGTGTTCGGCGGTCACTGGCATTGGAATGGTGATCACCTGCGCTCTACGCCCAAACGTTTTGACTACATCCTCAATGCGGGCTGGCATATCCTGGTCATCCCGGTCACCGTCAGTTCCCCACTCACCCCTGCCGTCGCTGATTACGTAACTTCCGTCATTGAGGAAACCCGCCGCAACCCACCCCCCCGGTGTGAGTACCGGGTGGTTTGGCGTGCAGGTGAGTTTGTGACCGCTGGCAGTCTCGATGACGACGACATCTCCATCGAACCACCGTTCGCTAGTGGCCGTGACCCGGCCACCGGGCAATATACGACCATCTCCCGTTAGGCAGCCATCGTGTACCGGCGGGTGAAAAGTACTCCTTCGTACCTTCAGCGCCGTCTCTGCCCCGTCGGGATGAAAATCCCCCGCCGGCACAAACGCATCCCCCCGCCCTACCACCTTCCCGTCCAGGCTCTGACAATAGGGGCAACTCTCACTGCCCCCGGCCACCCAGCGCAGCAGCGTCACCCCCGCCAGCCCATAGGCCGCCAGCGCCAGCGCCGAAACCGAGCGCACAGACTCCCGCGCCCCAGTCTTGCCCGCCTCTGTCTCTTCCCAGCCATCCAGCCGACTGCCGAGAGCCGTAGCCCCGGCTTCCAAATCGTCGTTTTCCCGTAGCAGCGCTTCCAACTCATTGCGGTTTCCAATCGCCCATCGCAGAGCCAGGCTCTCCACAAAACTGGCAACCTCGGCCAGCATCGCCGCCTCGTGGCTGTCCAACTCGTCATCCAACTCAGACGCCACACTCGCCAACACCAGCCGCCCGATAGACTCAAAAACAGGCGACAACTGCCGCCCAATAAATCCCTGATGCTCCGAATAAAATTCACCCAGCCACAGGAGGAAGCCCTGCAAATCATTGCCCTTGACCAGATACTTCTGCACCGCCCGCCGAATGTCGTTCGTCTCCCGCCGCACCACACGCCCCGCCGCATCCTCGATCAGCGGTCGCTGGGTCTGGGCCAGCTTCTGCCGCTCCTTCCCCACATCCTCCGCAGATCGCCGTTCTCTATTCGCAATTCGCAATTCGCTATTCGCTATTCCGTCCCGTTTCCCAGCCGACGGTTGGGGCGTGCCCAACTCCACCATATTGAGCGGCGACAACCGGGCATCCCCACCCGCCACCGGATTCATATTCTCCAGCTTCAGCACGTCGTTGACCGACAGCCAACCCCACTGCCGCCCCACCGCATAGCCCGCATACCGGGCCGCAAAATCGCCCCGCAGCAGCCCATTCACGGCGTGCTCAAACGACTGATTGCGCTTCTCTTTGTCCAACAGAAGACCGCGCCGCAGACTCTGTTCAACCGAAACCAGCCACGGCTGCAACGTGTAGATGACGTGTTCCAGAGATTGTTGTTCGATGTTGTTGTTCGTCGATTTGGAAAGGTCCCCCACCATGTGAGGCTGCAACCGGAAAATGCGCGCCATCTCGCCCAGCTGGAAGACCCGGGATTCCAAAAACTGCGCCTCCTCCGGGGGCACGCTGACGGGAGAGTATTTCATCCCCTCCTCCAGAATTCTCAACCGGTGCGCATTGCTCAGCCCGCCGTGGTCAGCGTTAAAATCTTTTTCCAGCCGCTTGATCGCCTGCTCGCTCAGCCGCCCCGGATGCTCCAACACCCCCCCCGGCCGCGCCCCGTTGCCAAAATAGGTAGAGCCAAATGATTGCAGGGCGACGCCAAAGCCGATGGACTCCATGTGTACCCGCAGCGGACTTTTCCCCACCAGCCCATTGCTGCCCAGCAAATTGCGCAGATGCAGCACCCGATAGCCGGGCAACACTCGCTGCCCGCCCTCCCCAGGCACACGCACCAAATAAAACAACTCCCCATTGCGCCGCACCAACTCCGTGTCCATCGGATTGGGCGAGAGCGGCCACAGCCCCACCGGATAGCCCCGGCTGTCCCACTCAATCTCGGCAAAGGCGTTGCCCCAATTGCAGACCTGAGCAACCATCATCAGCCGCAACTCAAAGGCCGTCATCTCCGGGTTGGCTTCATCGTGCAACAGCGCCCAGCGCGGATCATCCCGCATCTCCCGCTTGCCCCCGTCTGAGAGCCGCTCATAAAATTTCAGCGGCAACTGGGCCAGGTCCTCAGCAATCACCTTCACGCAGGCATAATAGGCCGGATAGCCCATCGCCGTCCCCTCCGAAACAGAGACCCCTGCCTGGCTAACCGAGCCAAAATTGCCCAGCGCCGAAAGACCCGTGCGCGTAGGAGCCAGCCGTTTCTCAAAGTACCCGCTAAAGATGCCCATCTAATGCCGCCTATGCCCCTTCTCTCGCGCCCCTGCCAGCCCCAGGGCCACCACAATTCCCCCCACCAACCCCACCAGCCCCGGCCAGCCCGCCAGCCACGCCACCGCAAATACCAGCAGCGCCAGCCCCAGCATAATTAGCAAATCGTAGCGATCAATCAAAGCGCCCGTCCTCTTCGTTCCGGCTGATCCAACTGGACAGCACCGCCGACGCCAACGACGCCACCATCAACACAAAAAGCATCTTTTGCCTTTTGCCTTGCCCTACAGCACCCGCCGCCAAAAAGAGGGCGCTTCAACGCCCCTCACAATGTGCCAGTCCTCAATCTTTACAGCCGGGTCCTCAGCGTCGATGCTGTGCATGGCCTCCTCGATCACCTTGGCAATCCCCAGCAGCCCGGCCCCAATCCCAGCCGCCCGCAGCCCCAAACTGCCCAGGGCCGCCGCCAAATCAAAATTCAGCCCGGCAAAAACCACGCCAAACGCCACCGCCAGCAGCAGGGCCAGCCAACGCACTTTTGGAAAATCGCTCATTTGACCTCCGTCACAAATCGCCACAACGACGCCACAAAGACCCAGGCATACCCCGCCAGCACGCACTCCACCAGAGTCACCCAATCCAGCCAGCCCTCGCCCCACTCGCCCCGGATCACAAAACCGTCCACCAGATAGGCGGTGGCGATAACCGAGAAAAGGAAAACCCCGTTGACGATAGTCAACACCAGCACCTTGCCCGGCGACCGGTGCTGGGAGTTGATGACCAACTGTACCGCCGCGTCAAATACCATCCCTGCCCCGGCCAGCACCAGCACCGCCATCCACTCGCTCACCGATTGCTCCCCAGCGCCCTGGACAGGGCCGCGTTTTCTTCCGATTTTAGCTCAAAACGCCGCTTCCAATCCCGCAGCTCCTCAGCCAGCAATTGCACCTGTTCCACCAGCCGCCCATTGTCCCGCTCCAGCCTCGCCATCTCAGCGATCAAATAGCGGTTGGCGTTCTCCAGATACGTCACCCGCTCACGCAGATCGGCGTTGCTGCTGACCGCCTGGGTGTCCCCCTGGCGGCGCACAGCATACAGCGATCCGCCTATCGCCACCGCAACAGTCACCAGAGTTACAATTTCAGAGATCTGCATATCCGTCACTAGCGTTTGTCTTGGACGAAAACAGCTTCCCCGAAAATTACCAGCACAATCGGAATATACATCCCGATGGCGGTCAGCGCCCCGGCCATTGCAAATGTAGTCGCAAGCCAGACCTGTATCCCCAGCATAGCCACCGCCACCAACCGCCCCCACATATCCCGCCGTTGGCCTGCCGTCCGCCAGAACAGCCCGCCCAGCCCGGCCAGCAACAGCCCCCAGGCCCACAGGGGCATGATCTCCGCCTGTCTCAAATAGCTGGTTGTCAGGGGTCGGGCCAGGGCGACGATCAGCAAATACGCAATGCCCTGCCCTATGGCAATCTTTCCAATCAAACACCGTTGGCCGGGGCCATAGGCGAGGAAGCGATCCAATGTCTTGCTCCGAAATCAACAATAAAAAAAACCGGCCAGACTCGTAAAAGCGAGTCAGACCGGCTGTACCGTATCTGCAATATAGCCCTCCGCCCGGCGGCTGTAGGTGGCGAGGGGAAACAGGGCTGGGAAGTGGGAAACCACCACACGGCACAAGGCCGACTTTCGCCGCCGGGCGAAGTACGATCAATTTAGCACAAGCGTTCCCCTATGTCAAGAGGCTACGCAGCACCGTCAGTTTATAGCCATCCACAAAACGAGTCACCTCCAACCGGTGCTGGGGCGTCCAACAGGCCGCAATCCGCTGCTGCGCCTCGGCCAGCGTCGCCTCCTTATAGGCCCGCTGTCCCCAAATGCACCCGCCGTCCACCACCAGCGTCTCAAAAGGTTCCAACTTCGCCACCAGCGCCGCCACCAAGTCTGCCTCACCGACCATGCCGCCCGTCCCGTCCCGTCGCCTTGCGAACAAAAGAAGAACTCCCCCCAGTATAGCACACCCGTTCCACAATGATCCAATGATTCCAAAACCCGCCGCCCAATCAAAAAGCCCCGGCCTGTGGGGGGACGGGGCATCATCCTGTCACCCTGTCACGCCATCAAAATCCCCCTCTCCTCATACACACTCCCCGCTGGCTCAGCCTCCCCCAACACAGCCCGATACAGCCCCATCCCCAACGCCACCATCCCGTCAATGCGCTCACGGGCCTTGCTCTTGTCCGGTTTCTTGTTCCCCGCCGGGTCCTGCGTAAAAACCAGATTGCTCGCCATCCACCCCAACGCCCCATTCCCCCCGTGGTTGAAGCTGCGCCGCGCAATCGCCTTCTCCAACTCCGCTACAGTCGGCGACATACTCGCATAGCCCTGGCGGAAGGCGATCAGCCGCTCCTCTTCCAGCCCCCCCGCCTGCAACTGATTCGCCAGCCACGTCGCCGACCACGGATCATAGGCCAACTCCTGCACATCGTACAGGTCAAAATCCGCCCGAATCTGCGCCAAAATATAGGCATCGTCGATCACATTGCCCGGCGTCAACTCGATCAACCCCTGCCGATCCCACACATCATAGGGCACACGGTCCCGCTTCACCCGCTCCCCAATGTTATCTTCAGGAATCCAGAACCGGCACACCACGGGCCGCCGCCCATCCTCGTCCGCCTCAAAGACCAACACCTCCGCCGTCACATCCAGCGTACTCGACAAATCCACCCCAATCCAACAGCGCCGCCCCGCCAGCGCAGAGGCGTCCACCGGCCCAAAATCACACAGCCGCCACGCCTCTGGGCTGATCGCCCGTTCCACAGCGCTCGTCCAGACGTTCAGCTCCTTGGTCAGAAAACCATTGAGCAACGACGGCTGCCGCTTCGCCTTGTGCGCCTTGTCCCGCATCACATCCAGGAATTTAGAGACCCCCAGATTCGGATTGGCCTTCACCCAATTGGCCTCATCCTCCCAATCCTCGATCTCCCCCTCCTCATTGCGGTCCAAGCTGTAGATCAGCCCCAGCCAACTGTCATCTTTCAGGGTCCCGTCCAATACCTTTTCCGTGTAATCGTGCTGGATGAAGCAGAATGAATTTACATTGTGACCCGCCGTCGTGATGGCGAACATAATCGGCTGCTCCCGGCTGCCCGTCCCCGTCTCGATCACCTCCCATAAATCCCCGTTCGGATGGGCGTGCAACTCATCGATCAGCCCGGCGGACACATTCAGCCCGTCCAACGTCTCGCTGTTGCTCCCCAGCGGCTCAAACTTGGAGAAATTCACCGGGTTATGGATGTTATTCTTCATCACCCTCAGCTCCCCTTGCAACAGAGGCGACTGCTTCACCATCCGTATGCTTTCCTGGTGGATAATCCGCGCCTGCTCCACTTTGGTCGCCGCTGTATAGACCTCCGCCCCGGCCTCCCCATCCGCGGCCACCAAAAACAGACCCACGCCAGCCAGCAGGGTCGATTTCCCCGCCTTGCGCGCAACCTCCAGATACACCGTGCGAAAACGGCGCAGCCCGCTCGCCCGCTTCCAGCCAAACACCTGCCAGATCACAAACTGCTGCCACGGCTCCAACCAGACCGGTTTGCGCGCCCACTTCCCCTTGCTGTGCCGCAACACCAGCGGGAAGAAGGCCACCGCCCGCCGTGCCTCCCGTTCATCAAAAAAAAGACCCCGCTCCGCGCCCGCAGCAAGGTCCCGTCGATGTCGCTCACAGGCCAGCCGCACCCACTTGCAGGCCACCTGTTTCCCGCTCAATACATCATCGCAATACTGTTCAGCCGTATACTCAATCCGTCTCGCCATAGCCAGCCGCATCCCCAGCCGCGTCCTCGTCCACGGCATCGTCCAACATCTCGGCCACAGTCCGCTTGCGCCCCTCGCTCTGCACCTTCATGCGCGAGCGTGCCGCTGGCGTCAACCCAAACTCCACCAAATACGAGCGCATCGCCTTCGCCGCCTGCTGGCTAATCGTCCACCAGGAAGAGAGCATCGGATACCCATTCTCAGTCACCTTCACCATCCCCCCGCCCTTCTCTTCTGGCTGGGCCAGCGTCTCTACAGCCAACACCCACGTCGCCCACGCCTCGCAATACGCCGCCAGCGCAGCCCGATCAGCCTTCGTCAGCAGCCCCGCATCGAGGAGCAACTTCGTCACCCGGTTCCACTCCTTGCGCGCCTCCCCCACCAGGTGCGGCGGGCACGGCGGTCTCCCCGGCGCAAACTGCGGCTCACTCTCATTCAGCGCCCGCTTGCCCGGATTCCCCGCCAGCTTCTTCAACGCCATCGGCGTCGGTCGTCTCCCTGCCATCTCGCCTCACTCCCCCCCATCCCCATTTCGCGGAAATATGTCCGAATCCACCACGCCGGTCAAGCCGCTGAGGGTGGTAGAGATTTGATCCCCCCTACCCCCCAGCGCCTGTTGTCTTGCTGTGACACGAATGGCACAGTGATTTCAGGTTGTCCCACGCATCTGCGCCACCGTCGCGTTTGGCTTGAACGTGATGCACGTCGGTCGCTGCCGTGACGCGTCCCTCAGACTCGCACTGGGCACAGAGTGGATTGGCCCGCAAGAACATCAGCCGCAGCTTGCGCCACCGGCCACCGTAGCCGCGCTGGGCACTGTTGCCGCGCCTGGCATCGTGGTCGGCGTCGGTCTGCTTGCGCCGGGGACCGCAGCCAGTGCAGACGCCATCCCTCACCAGGCCAGGACAGCCAGGCCGCTGGCACGCGCTAGCGGCCCGGCGTGGCATTGTTCGATTCGCACTGAGTCAATCGTTCGTTGCTCATTGCGTAATCCTACCACAAATCGCACATCCGTTCCACGTATGCTAGACTACAGCCATCAGCTTACTTTGTCCAACCCATTTGAGAACCAGCCCTGATGACCTGTTACCGGCAACCAGACCCATGTCCGACTACCACACTGTCCGCTCCCTGCTCATTGCCGAGCAGCGCCGCCGGAACGCCTTCTACCGATACAAGCCCCACCAGCGCCAGGCCGCCATGCAAGAGGTAGCCGACGCTCTGGCCGCGCTTGACCGGCTGCACCGGGCCGCCGAGTGGAAGAAGGTTGGGCAGTGGTGGCAACAAAAATTCGATTAGCACAGATGTTTCGAGCGAAACATCTGTGCTATACTGGCAAACAAGACGCCCGACCTGTCATCAGCAGGCCGGGCGTCTCTTCGTTCCAACACCAAAAAGGAGGTCCCAATGCGCTCTCCCAAACGCACCCCGATTGTAGCACGCGTGTTCGGTTGTGTCAATGGGGAACGGAAAGCGGCCATTGGCCCGCTCCGCTGCAAAAAGCCGGGCGATTTGGGGCGATAGGGCGCAAAGCGGGGGGTTATGCCCTGCGGGGCAAATAGGTCCGTTTTAGTGGCTACTCCCTCCGCAAGTCCAGCCATACCCCATAATGGCCTGTCTCGCCATTGCGCCGCCGCCATCCGCCGCGGATGACTGCGTTGCACCGGGCCACCTGTAGCTTGGCCTGGCCGACCCGCTTCAATTCCTCCCGATAGGTGAGAGCGTCGGGCCGGGAGAGGTAGCCCACCTGTTTGCCGCCGATTTCTACCCGAACCGCGTTGCGGTCGGCACGGTTGCCGTTTTCCAAGTGCAGGGTGGCATTGGTCTCCATTTCCTCGCCCTGCGCTTTCCGTGGCCCACAGAGAGACTCCAGATTGGCCTGATAGTGCGATTCCCCCTTCACTTCCACCTCGTACAGCCCCGGCCCACGCACAAAAGGAATCTCTTTGGGCTGGGCCTTTGAGCGCTTTTCCCGCCACCACAGGAATAGACCGGCAGCAATTACCAACAGGATAATGGCCGATGCGTCCACAAATCACCTCCTGATAAAAACTTGGCTTAGTGTCTAGTAGATGTTTAGTAACCAAAAGTCCGAAATTGGGTGTTGACAATTCTGGGGATTGGGTTTATTGTAGTTTCACGTTATCCACGTTACCCCAGGAGTTGCTAATGCCAAAGACCCTGTACACCACAGGTCAGGCCGCAAAGCTCCTCGGCGTACATCGAAAGACCGTGTACTTCTGGTGCATGAAAGGCACAATCGACGCCTACCGCACCAGCCCCGATGGGGAATGGAGAATCACACGGGAAACGCTGGAAGAGTACGCCAGGAGAAACGGAATACCGATTGACGAAGGAAAGAGCAACTAAAAGGGGTTCCCCCACCGCCGCCCGTACTTTTCCGGGTCAGAGCGACGATGGGGGAAGATAAGCACATTAACAACCGAATAGCTTGAAGAAGTATTCGATTACCAATGGCTATGCGCGGCCAGGGCTGGCCGTGCATAGAGCGGGCGATGAGACTCGAACTCACGACATTCAGCTTGGGAAGCGCGCGTTCTATGCTACAGAACATTAGTTCCGAACGCACGTTCTAAACAGTTTAGAACGCTTGTGCTAGAAAGTCACATTCCAGCCGTGAAGCGCGCGTTCGCGGTCACATCGACGAAAGCGGGCTGGTAAAGCCCTCCTCCAAATCGTCGAAAGTCAACCCACTGTATTTGAGAGTCATCGCCCCGGAAGTGTGGCCCATCTGCATCGACAGCAACTGCCCATCGGCCAGTCCTCGGCGGTGGCGCATCCACTCAGTCGCAAAAGCCCGGCGCAGATCGTGGGGGCCACGTCCCCGCTCATCAATGCCCGCCACCTGGCAGGCACGCTTCACCACACGGTAGACCGAGGCCGGGGACATATCCCGCCCCTTCCACTGGCGGAACAACCGCCCCTCGGTCAGCCCCTCGCCCTCCAGTAGGGCGGTGATGTACTCCCCACACACACAATCAAACGCAACCCTGCGCGGCTTGTCGAGTTTGGCAACCCGTACAGTAATCACCCCGCCGCCGTCGGCGTGGAACTGGACATCCTCCACGGCCAGGGCAGCAGCCTCGGCCCGGCGGATACCCGTCCCCACAAAGACGGCGACAATCGCCTGGTCTCGCAGAGATCTGCCCGATTGTCCAGCGGCCGCCATCAGTCTGGTCAGGTCCTCCAGACTGGGCGGCGTGCGCAGGTCTGCGCTCCCCCTGGCCTGGGGGATTTGGTCCGAGAAATCCCGGTCCAAATAGCCCAGGCGATAGGCCCAACGCAACATCTGTTTGCAACGGCTCAGGCAGGACTTGCGGGTGTGGAAGGTGAGCGGCTTGCCGCTCTGCCTGCTACACTGGCGACCCAGCCACCCCTCAAAGAGCGCCCATCCCTGTCTGTCCAACCGATAGCCCAGGGCCGGGCCTGCCTCGCCCCACCAGCCCAACAGATACGAGAGCATCAGGTCATAGGTAGCAGCCGTGGCGGGCTCGACCCGCAGGCGCGAGTCTATGACATAGTGCTCTACCAACTCGGACAGGTTGGCAGCGTCGATAGCAGGACGCCGGGGCGCAAGATTGATCGGGCTGAGCGACACAAAAACCGCCTGGACGTGTGGGTGGGGGGAAGTCACAGACCACATCCAGACTGGGGGCGGCAAATCTACCAGGACCAGCCGCCCCCAGTCTAACACGGGCCAATCAGCCCGGCAATATATCAAAATATCCATTTGTTTACAAGAAAGGAGTCGAAATTGATACAACGAATGCGTAGCTGGATATGTGCCCGCTGTGGGCACATCAACCAAGACGACCAGGCCCGGCGCTGCGCTGGCTGCTGGCGCTAAACCCACCCCCTCGGCGCTGGGGGAACTTCGCACGTAACTACCGCCAGTCGGCCTGGACCGTGCCCAGGGGTCGATTCAGAAATAGAGCGCCCCGGCTGGCGGTTCGATTATCGATACAGGGAGGGACAAATGAGAGAGCAGCCGGTTCGATACCGGATTCTGGGCAGGATTACCGACAAGCCTGCCAGTATCAGTACGCTAGCGAGTCTGGTCGATAAATCAGAATCGACTGTACGGACAGCCATCAAGCAACTGAAAGGCGAGGGCGTGGAGATTCGCCGGGATTGGTACGGCGAGACGAAGGAATACCGCTACACGCTGCAGAAGGGGATGGATTGATGTCTGACCCAACCTTGATCGCTGTCTACGAAAACGGCCTGCACCCAAAAGTTAAAATGCTCTATGCCATCCTCCACGCCTACACCGACGACAACGGCGTAGCGGTGGAGCCAGAAGAAAAGATCGCCGGGATTCTGGACATCAGCCTGGCCCGGCTGCGCGGCTATCGCTCGGCCCTGAACAAATCGGGCTATGCCACGGTCAATTTGAGTGCAGGCAACCTGATTTTTATGCTGGCAGGTGATCATCCAGCGCGCGAAAGCGATCACCCGGCGCGCGGTGGCGGTGGAAACCAGGAGGCAGGGGGTGCAGCAGGTGATCACCCAGCGCGCGATAGTGATCACCCGGTGATCACCGACGACACCCCCGCAGCCCCCGGTGATCACCCAGCGCGCACTATCGCGCGTGGGGCGCGCGATAGTGATCACTCAGCGCGCGCTGGGGGGGGTATTAAAGGGGGGGGTAGGTTGGTTGGTATTAATTCTTCTACCCTCTCCGGGGAAAAAACCTTACCAACCAACCAACCGGTAAGCGCAACGGTCAAAACCGAACGCTGGGAGGCCGAGGCCACCGAAGGGCTGCTGCTGGAGATGGGCTGTGAAAGCGTCCCCGTCGTGCGCACCATTGCCCAGACCGTGCCCTTCGAGGAGGTGCGCGCCCACGCACTGGCCTGGCAACGGGACACGAAAGCCCAGGGGCCAGGGGCGCTGATTACCCGCATCCGCTCGGAATCGTTCGCCGTGCCCATCCTGACCGACGACGACCGGCGCAGCAGTCTGT
>Ga0100378_1001593_pt1 | contig 23470 bp, 20 predicted proteins | sample CryGeymeta201502_FD_81535 | JGI IMG/M metagenome (GOLD analysis project Ga0100378, IMG submission 81535) | Groundwater microbial communities from Crystal Geyser aquifers in Utah, USA - Crystal Geyser metaG 2015-02 | ecosystem: Environmental > Aquatic > Deep subsurface > Groundwater | place: USA... | reverse complement strand
TTTCTGTTCCTCAAGTTCGTGCAATTTTTAGAACATTTACTCTTTTTCTTTTAAAGCCTTTTATCTTTCAGCTTTTTCTTTGGCTCTGACCTCGTCAACTTATTTAGTAAAACTTTAGCTTTTATTGCTAAGTCTGTTCTACAGCTCAGTGATTTTAGCCTGGCTAATGGTTTCTTTTTGAAGTAAGAACTCATAATCTCTTTCAAGAGTAGCATATTGTTTCTTGTGGGCGGTTTCTTGCTCTCTCTGAGCTTTTCTTTGAGCCTCGATCTTTCCTTCCAAATTCAAAATTTATGCTTTGAATTTTTCATTTTGATCTTTAAGGTCTCCAAATCTTTGTTTATCGAGGCGTTCAATATTTTTGTTTGACCCACTTTATTTATCTTTTGTGAGTTCGCTGAGTTTATTGCTTTGGAATTCATTTTTTTGTTTGATCAATGCCAACTCTTTCTCGCTTTCAATCTTATACTGCATATACTCTTCGTTTAGCTTTTGATACTTCACCTGAATATCAGACACCTTCTTGAGAGCTGACTCAATTTATTGATTCATAAGTTTCTTGATGGAGTCAACTTGAGATTCTTTCTTGATAAGAGTTTGTTCCAAGCTTTCCTTTTTGGTATTAGTCTGAAGCAGTTCTTTTTCCTTTCTGCTCAAATCAAAATTGAGGCCTTCTATTCTTTTGACATAGTTGATTCTTTCCTACTCAGAAGACCTTTAGAGTTGTTCCAACTCGGCCTGGATTTATTCATACTTTCTCTCGAGAAGTTCTGTCTTGTTCATTTGCAATCTCTGTTCGTTATCTCTTTCTTCCTCAATACCATTCATTCTAATTTCCCATTCACTTTCAACTCTCATAAGTTGCTATTATAATTGTTACTTAGCTATCCTTTGTGATTGAAGCTCTTCTTGAATAGCTTTCATTGCCTTTCTGTGCTTACTTTATAGTTCAGCAGTTAGTGATGCTTCTGCATTTTCATGCTTTTTCCTTTCTTCCAAATTTCTTTTTTCAAGTCTCTATTTTTCCATCTCATAGTAATTCTTCAACTGAACGAGAGATAACTCAGCTCCTTTCTTTTGCTCCTCCATTCCTTTGGTGTTTTACATCCTAAGTGCATCAATTTCTTCCTATAAAGAAGCCTTAGTGCGGTCATACTGATCTTCAGCCCACTTCAACCTTTCTTGAAGTTCCTTAATTCTTTCTTCATAACTTTTCGTTTGGTGTAAAAATTTATCAGTTAAATTTTTATTCTCCTGGCTTTTTTCACGAAGTTGTCCAAGAAGATGAGCTTCGTTTTATTCAAACCTTGTAATTTGCTTAGATTTTTCCTGAAGTTCGAAGACAACCTTGTCGAGTTGTCCTGAATTTTCATATTGAGAAGATTCATAGCTAACTCTGCTTTAATCAAGCATAGAGTTCATGCTGGTCAACTCATTATCTTTTTATTCGAGCATTGAGAGATAGCAAGCATTTTATTATTGCAATTTAGCAATTTTATCTTCTTTTTCAGAACACTCTTTCCTGATGAACTCCACCTTTTGATTCAATATTGCCATTTACCTATCAACTTATAATCTGTGCATTTTAAGATCCATTTCTTTCTGAGAAAACTATGCTTCCATTTTTCTGATCTTTAGCAAAGCACTTTCTTCTTCATTTTGAAGGGCCTCTTTTATTGCTCTCAATTCATCTTTGTTTCCTTCTAGAAGTTGATTCTTTTAAGTTTCGTGACTTTCAAGTAAAGTCTTCAGTGTCTTTTCATGCTGTTGGGTCAACGTGATCAGTTCTGCAGCTTTGGCTTCAAGAGAACTTTCCAATCTAAGAATCTGTTGCTCACGGCTCGAGAGCCTTTCTTCAAAGGTCTTTCTCAGTGTTTACCATTCACCCTGAGCAATCTATGAAGAACTGATAAGCTCTTCAATTTTTCTGCCTCTTTCTTCTTTTTCATTGGCCAACTCTGTGGTGAGCATGGTGATTTTATCAGTTAGTTCATTTTTATCTTCCAAGAAATGACTGATCTCATTTTCTTTCAGGAACAACTGGTTGCGAAGATTATTCATTTCAAACTGAGCATTGCATTCAATTTCTCGCATTGCATCTTAAGCATCCATTATTTTTTTTCGAAGACTCAGAAGTTCAAACTCAGCTGCCTAATTGGCTCTTTCAGCTCCGTCCTCCTGTGCTACTCTAAGTTTTTCCAGCTCAAGTTCAGCCTCAGATAGATCATGAGTCAGTTATTTATTTTGTCTTGTAATTTACTCAAGTTTGGATTCCAGCACAGCCAGTTTATCAGAAGCTATGTTTCTCTCATGTTTATGTCTTTCCTCTTTTGATTGTTGTTACTGAGTTAATCTGTCAAGATCTTCTTTAAGTTTGGCATTTTCCTCCTCTTTGCGCTTCTTCACTGTTTTGAAAAGCACCAAAGAGCAGTCTGAAAACTTTTTCATGATAGTTTCTAGACCTATTTGAATTTCATCCTTGTATGGACACTTTTTCCTGTAAAATTAGTAAAATAGCTCGAACTATTTAGCTAGTTCACCCATACTTTTGACTTCTCCTGATTTCAGTCGCCTCTCGACACTCTAGAACTACCTCTTGATAAAAGCCTTGGTCTCTTGAGAATTCTTCATTCTCATCTATGATTATACCTTTCCTATGAGTTTATCAAGGATTTTTGAAAGCTCAGGAACAAACTAAGAAGCCTGATCGTTGCCTGCTGTTTTGCTATCAAACAATTTCTTTAGGTGTTCAGCAATAGCCTCTTTCTTTTCACTAAGTTATTTTCTGTTGGTGGGAACAGACTCCATTAATTTCGCAACAGCCTCTTCTGCTTCTTTTTCAACATGAGCCAAGACATGCTCACATTCTCTTGCACAGACATACTTCCATCCTGTTTAGATATGAGGCAAATTTTATCCGTTTATCTCATTGTTGTAAACTTTGATAAGATCGATAAGCATTTCTGAAGTTATTTCCTTTCCTTTGATCTTTTTGGTTCTGATGCGACTGTTGATCATTCTACGGAACTCAATCACTTGCTCTGTGAACTCTGGCCTTAGCTGATCGATGTCCATGGTATCGAGCTTCTGGAGTTACTCCTCATTGGTGAGAGGTCTGACGAAAGTGAAACAGCCTCGATTTTCAAAGGAACTTCTGATGGATTGTCTTATTTTGTTTCTGACCTCAGAATCTCCAGCTTGAGGACTGAGTGATTGTTCGAGGTATTTGTTGGCAGTCAGAGGTTTGTTGTCTCTGCCAACAAGAGCGAGCGAAAAATCTCGGAGGACCCAGTAAAAATCGGGGAAGTCGTTGTAATTATCAGCTTTCATTCTTTCGCAAAGTCTTAAAACAAGTCCTAAACTATCGATGGCCTGCTCATCAATAGAGCCTATGGTGTTGTAGATAAACATTGAGCTAAGCAAAAGAGTAAGACTGAACAATCTGAGGTCATGGTTGACATCCTCCTAGGTTGATCCGAGACCTTAAGAGTCGAGAACGCACACATTGATGATTTAATCTTTTTCGTTTTTCAAAATTAAAGGTTTTCCCCATACCCAGATGCCTTTGGTTTTAGGATTTGTAGTGGGCCCAACGGCGAATCCTGTCTTTTGCTTGAGCAGGATGGTGTTGAGTAGATAGGACTTTCCTGTTCTATACATGCCAGCTACAGAAATAACAGCTATTTTTCCTTCGATGGCCTGGAAGAAGGCGAGGGCTTCGGGATTGACTTGATAGACTAGGTGATAGGAGGGTTACCTTTGTTTTCATTGCGGTAGATGAGGGGGATCGGTCTTTCCTCGAATTTTTTCATTTAAATTTTGTTGGAATATAGAAATTACATCTATTCTGATGTAACAGTTATTGATTTACTTTCACTGTTGAGACTGTCAATTCTACAGTTATAATATTTAATGGATAAGTTTAACACAATAGTCATCTAGACTCGTTAAATTATAGATAAAGGAATGAAGCCCTTATCTAAGTATACTATTGAATCCTATATCTTAGCTACTAAGACTAATACTATCTCTCAATAGGAAACCTAGGTCAAATAATTGACAACCAACTCCAACCTCCGAGCAAATATATCTAATATTCCAGCAGTTATCTGTTTACAAATCTATACCAAAGTTCATCAGAAATCCCAGTTAGTAGAAATAGAATGTTCTAGGCCAGGAGAGGAATGGAGATGTTTTTCCCTCTAACCTTTGGTTTAATTTCAGTCACATACTGTTTTCCCGAATATTGGAAATAGAAACCTTTTATAAAGAGCACAAAGATGAGGATATTAATGCAATCAGTTATGATTCTTGAATTCTCGACTCAAAAATGATTTATGAACCTATCTATTATCATTCTAATTATGGATCAACTCAACTCGGCACTCATAAAACTTCGAGATAGATTTCTCAATTCATGTTCCGATTTTGTGGAACCTGGCTACTACATCCTTTCCCATAAGACCAACCCCCTCTCACAAGAAGAAGCCTAGTTCAAGGAAATATATGCCAATACATTTGCCATCCATTGCCTCAGTATTGCTTTTTCTGTCCCAGGAGCAGTCTATTACTACCACTACTTCAAGGCTGCCAGGAAGTCTCCAGTCGACGAGAAAAGGTTAACCTGGGCAAGAAGAAGAATGTTAGTCTTTGTGCCTTTAGCTCTTTCCCTATCTTTCACAGGATACCTGTACGAGAGTACTAATCACTTCAGGGACCGCATGAAAGCTATTGAGCAGTTTTACTTGAACCACAAAGGAGAAGATTTCAATGCAATAAGTTTTGAGCCCTATACCTACGCTCCAAAATGATATGTGAGCTGTTTATTAATTCTAAATTTAACGAAATGTAAGTCGAAAGGATAGCATAGCAACCTATGATCAAAGTGGTGGTTAGAAAAAGACCTTTAAGCAAAAAATAGATCTCTAGATCTGAGCACGATGTTGTATAGGTCCCCAACGGTCAATAGGTCATCGTCAAGGAACAAAAGTATGCCATTTTGTATTTAGACTCAAAGTCGACCTTACTCGTTACGTTGATGAACATCAGTTCAGATTTGATCAAGCCATGGACTAGACTGCTTCAAATCGAGAAGTATATAATGAATGTGTGAGACCTTTGGTACAATGTGCTTTTAAGGGAGCCAAAGTCACCTGTTTTGCCTATGGACAAACAGGCTCAGGGAAGACCTACACTATGAACGGAGATCACGACAATGGAGTATTGGGAATGTACTATCTAGGAGCCGAGGATATTTTTGCTTTCAGAGATGAGTATTATCCAAATCTAGAAGTTCATCTTTCTTTCTATGAAATTTACTGTAGTAAACTGTTCGATCTCTTTAATGGAAGATAACAACTCCAGGCTAGAGAAGATGCCAAGCAAAATGTCAATATTGTTGGGCTGACTGTCAAAAGAATAGCAAATGCATCCGATTTCATGGCTGCAGTTGCCTATGGTTCTTCCATCAGAATCACCAGCCAAAACAGCACAAATGCCGATTCCAGTAGGTCTCATGCCATCCTACAGGTCTAGCTAAGATCAGGTAAACGCTCTCATGGAAAAATGACCTTTATCGACTTAGCAGGTTGTGAGAGAGGAGCAGATACTTTGGAACAAAACAAGCAAACAAAAATAGATGGAGCTTAAATCAACAAGAGTCTGTTGGCTCTGAAAGAGTGTATCAGAGCTCTGGATCAAGGAAAAAATCATACTCCTTTCAGAGGCAGTAAACTGACGATGGTTCTCAAAGACTCATTCACAGGATTCTGCAGAACAGTGATGATTGCCAATATTGCTCCAGGATCTTCTTCTTGCTAAAATACACTAAACACTCTCAGATATGCTGACCGAGTCAAAACTCTCAAGAAAGCCACTGAGCCCTCAAAAGATCGGTAGATTGTCCTTCCTAGAAATTACAGGAGCAGGCATGGTACAAACAGCGAATGCTCTGAAGAGGATAAAACTCCATCCTGCCTAGAACCTTTGATGAAAATGATAAATGCCTCAAACCTCAACCAAAAAGGAAAGAAAAACAGGTATATCATGAAGGATGAAAATTAAAAAGCATCTATTGAAACTCCTATGCGTAAAGCTATTCTTGTTAGCTAAAACCCTCATGGCTAACCTTTGAAAAGTGTAAATCATCTTCCAAAAAAAAGAGATGTATCTCGCAATAAAAGTCTGGTCATCAAGGAAAAGATTATAAGGCCAATCGTACAAGAAAAATAAAGAATGCAAAGAAATGCTTCCATGCTCCTTCCCAAAAGAGAACCTATCCTCACAAGACCTGTCGTATAGGAGAGTGAATGGGATCGAGCAGTCAGGTACTTCCATCAGTGGACCCCTAGCCCAGGTACTTTCGCTGAGATGTCTCAATTATTCTAGAAGATGGTGCACATGATGATGAAGGAAGAAGTTGACCTGACCGAAAGCCATAGATCTTTCATGATGCAAGAAGAACAAGCACAAAGACAGTTGGCCTCCCTTTATCTATAAGCTCAAACTGACGGCAAAAATAATAGTTAAATGCTTGACTGGGCAGGCAGACTAAGCCATATGCTTTAATCCAAGACAGAAGGTCTCATAAAACTCAAAGAAAGATCTCAAATCTATCAGCAACATCTGAGGGATCATGAATTTTGTGAGGAAAGGTTGGTGATGGCAGGAGAGCTGTTCACTGAAGGTCAAATGAGACAATGATTGATATGCCTATTACTGTCTACTTCAATATAAATGAACGATCACTTAGTAAAGAGGCGGTAGATTCGCACTCTATCATCTTGGTAATCAGGGTGCATGTCCTATATCTTCTGGTAGTTTATGTTCCTCTCAATAAGAAACAGCTAGAAATTTCTTCCAGAAAGATAGTCTTAGGGGCTATTGTATTCTCTCTCCAAAAAGCATACAATCATTCCCTCTTTGCCCATCAGTTTCATCTGATGCTCAAAATCAGCCAGACCTCCTCCTTCACAAACGATTGTTAAGCCTACTTTTGGCAAAAGATGAAATAGGCACTCCTCCCGTTGCTCTGAAGATGTACTAGACTGTCCTGACATCTTTTAGCATTTGCCAACACAACCTTCGCGCTTCCTACATATCATTTTTTTTACCAATTTGCTGTGACAAACTAGACTCGACCTTTGATGATGGACTTGTTGAGATTTATATTTCTGGTAGCCTGGTCTCTCACTGAAGGAACATCAGCCATGATTACGTCAGCTCCAAGGGCTCCCAGATAAACACCCAAAAGTCCTGCTCCACAACCTAATTCAAGAACTGACATTCCTTTCAGATCAAGAACCTTCTCCTAGACCAAGAAGTGCAAGGTTTTGGCCAATACGATAGACTGAATAATGTCAGATATACTGCAGTGGAGGTTCGTGCTCCTGAGCCTACCAGAAGGTTGCTACTTTCCAGCAGGCGAATAACATTACCTTACCCAAATTCTCCATAGTCATCTAATTTGATCTGTTTGGGGAAAATTGAAGACTCCTCGCCAAGCATCCTTATAATATTATAACCAAAGCCCTCCTTTTAAATCATGAATCAGCAGATCGATAAAACAGTAACCATCCCCTTATATAGAATCTCTTCAAGGCCTACTTCCAAAGTTTGATTGAACATGAGTGTGCCATCGACCTCGAACTTAAGAACAACGTCACACTAACAGGGAAAATATCTTTTGTGGACAACAACATGTGCCTCCTCTTATAACCCTCAGAAACACAACTCAATAAATTACCTCCTCAGTTTGCAGGATTGAAGAAAGGCATATATGTCAGAGGATCTGCAGTTAGGATGGCCTTCTTGCCCAAGGTAGAAGCAGATCTTGAGACTCTGAGTGAGCTTTGCAAAACAGGATGATAGCGTATGTATTTGATTTATAAGCAATAGATAGCCATGACTACAGGGACTGAAGTATCAATTGCTGAGGAATTTCCTAATCTCGTCAAGGATCTCTGGAGCAATTTTCCGTTTGTTCTGGTACTTAGTGATGAAGGGATGCCTCATGATATCTCTCAGTTCCATTCTTTCTTCGGGGTCCTTCTTGCAGATACGTAGAATGAAGTCCCTAACCTCTTCGGTGGTGTCGATGTACTCCGGAAATTTGATTTCATCTTAAACCTGAGTTACAATTCACTTACGATTCTGTTGAGATCTAACTAAGAGTATATGCGGAAAGGAATTTTCCCCAAAAGGCACTCATATGTCATCATGCCTATAGCCCAAATATCGATCTTTTCATCATACTTGGTCTCCATCACTACCTCAGGCGAGTAGTATAGAGGCGATCCTGCTACTGTTCTTCTCATTCCATTACCAGAGTGGACTGCCCACCCGAAATCGCATATTTTGACGGTATCCTTGATAATTGATGTCTTACAAAGTTGAAGAGAATGTTCTCAGGTTTGATATCTCGATGAATGATTTGCTAGTTATGAATGTAGTTAAGTCCTTAGCAGATCTATCTGATGATAGGGCTGCAGTCAGCCTCCTCCATTCTGTGAGCCTTTCTCAACATTTATAGTAGCTGTCCTCCTGTGGCATACTCCAGTAAAAGGTAAATGTTGTCCTAGTCAGTGAAGTAACCGTAAAGGGGAGAAACGTTCCTGTGAGAAAGGTAAAACTGAATACTGAGCTCCCTGGCTATCTGGTTTTCATATTTTTATTATTTTATCTGCTTCTTACTCATTACCTTCATGGCGCAAAGGAAACCTGTCTCCTTGTGAACCACCATCATCACCTCACCAAACTGACCTTTTCCCATTTTTTTTCCAACAATAAAGTCACTCCTCTTGAACACTTTTTATTTTTTCTCTTCTCTGAACATTGGCTGTCCCTGAGGTTGGCCCTCATGTGTGATTGAATCTACTCTTTTGACATTTTTTTTGGGGTGAGGAGGTTCAACTACTTCTGCTGCCCTGAACTATGCAATTTTGGGAGTTGTAGGTTTAGGAGGCAATCCATTATTGCCCGTATTTTTATGGGAGTTAGGTGATAGCATGAATGTTCTTGGAGCCTGTCCACTTTGAGGAGCTTGTGGATCAAACTGAGAGCTTTTTTTCTTGAACATTCCAGACCCTGCGTCCTCTCTTTTGAACTCTGGCTTTCTCAGTTAGTTTGCTGAGGTGGAATGCTGGATTTGAGCATTATAACTTTCCTGTTTGACGTTAAGGTAGTTGCTTTACTGAGGTTTGTTTTGCCATGACTGATTGTTCATCTGTGCAGGATTTCGAGAGTTGTTGTTTCCGTATGAAGATGCATTGTTTGTGTTACTGGTGTTACTGTTGTTTCCACTATAGGCCTTGAACATATCTAAATGTCCACCTGAACTTTATTGGGGTGTAGAAGACTGAATACTGCTTTTGCGGGTCGGTAGTTGGAAATACTGCTTGTTGGGGTTATTTGGATCTGGCTGCTTAAAACTGAAGTGCTCCATTCTCTTGTTCAACTTATTTAGTTCTTCCTTAATGTTTCCTATTTCTCGTTTCCGCTTGTCTTCTGCGCTTTAGTTAGTCTATTCAGTGTTATTCTCGATAGTTTTACCCTTTCCCATCATGGCATCAAGTCTTGAGGTTCCGAATCCTCCCATTCCCGAATTCGAAAAAGAGTTTTGACTCTGCTGCTGAGGAAATATCATGGAGTTGGCCATCTTGGGCTTGTCTCCTGTTGGTCTAAAGGATAGGGTATTGGGTGTTTGCGTCGGTTGATTGGGTGCTTCGTTGATTCTTATCATTGGTTCAGGTTACTCTCGAACAGTTCGGCCCATTCCTGCCAATCCTCCGAATCCTGATACAGGTTTACTATTGGATGGTATATTATTGCTGGCTGCGATCATGGAAGTGTAGACGCCTCTATTTGGTTGAGGAGGTATCAAGGATCCTTGTCCTTGTTGTGGAGGCATGAGAGACCCTGGCTGCGGGGAGAGTCTTTGCTGAGGATTGAGAGAGTGCTGGTAGTTGTTGGGAGAAAGGTTATTGTTGTTTCCGTATTGAGGGTACATCTTTATATTATACTGACTGAATAATACAATAAAATAGAAGACAAAATTAAGCAGAATATGTATTTATGACTTTGTAAATCACAGGGTATTATCATCGTAGCCCGGTCAATGGCAACATATTTATTATCAGCTTTTTTGAATTCAAAAACATAACAATGGGAGGATAATGTCAAAGACCTGTCAGTCTCAGCTTCTCACCTGACCTCAAAAATAGTTAGATTATTCATCACCCAGTCTTCGGTTAGGTCATCAGAATCAGAGGGTAACCTCCTGGCCAGGCATTCAAAAGAATCAGTTATCACAGCATCGATGCTTAGGAGTTTAGAAAAAGGTTTTAGCTAACAAAGGAATCCAATTAAGCTGTTGCTACTCTTGTGCAAGTATATGACTGCAATATGATTGGCTAGCATAACCAAAATGCTGACAATACTCATATCGACAGTTCTCTAAATTGTAAAGGAGAAGATCCTCATATTTTACTCAGTTTCCAATACTTTGAACCATAAGACAGTCTCATCAGCATTCTCCATTCACGTTTTGCCTCCCTCTAAAAAATACGAAGAAGGCTCGGAGCAAACATCATTCAAAATGCAGATTTAGTAAGATTGTGCAATTACCAGCAAATCGACAGATTGCCCTCTCAGCAGAGACAAGTAGTCAACAATTACTTTCAATAAATTGAAATTCTCAGGATGATTGACCATATCGTTGGAGCTCTCTATTTTCTTCATCACTTTGATATCGCACATATGGCAGTCAGGTTGTAGACATTGCTGGTTGATCACGAGGGGAAATATTTGCTAGCTGACAGGCAGCTCTTTGCCCTTGCCACCAATTATACTTTAGCTCTTTAACAGGTCAAAGATCAACAGATGAAGTAAGAGTCCTGCTTCCAGTTTATTGCTCCAGAATGGTTACCCTAGCTAAACTAACTGAAGGAATAATCGAAGGAGGATAACTAAAAAGCCGACATTTTTTGTGTGGGGCTTTTAGCAATGAAAATGTGCTTACTTAAATGGTCTAAACATATCTACTCCTACGATACTCAATCAAAAAAATTTGTTTTTCATGATAATATTTTAATGGAACTGTTAACCCATGTTAAGGCTCGATACTCTCAACAATTTTTCAGATTACTTGTTCAAATGCTCAAGAAAGATCCCCAATAAAGAGTTGACTTCAGTCAGTTGATAGATCAGTTGAATCCTGTTTTATTGAAAAATCTTCAAAATATCAAAGAATTGCATAGTCCTCCCTGTACTCACGACAAACCTATGATTCAGTCTCAGATGGTTCCTACTGCTCCCTAAAGAAATATTTTGAAATAGCAGTTGGAAAAGATGGAAGAAAGTTTCCAAAAAGTCATGAACAAAAGAACCCTTCTCCTCCATAGTGAAGCCAATCATCAGACCATCAAACAGGAAGAATAAAATCTCCTCAAAAGGCTGAAACTGCTACAGTCCACAAAGTCCAAAACAGGCAGAAGTCAAAAACAATAAGAAAATCATCCTGTCAGCATTTTTCAGCTCGGGCAATCCCCACATTAAAATCACTTTCCCAATTCAGGAAAGCGATACTTAAACGGGTAACAGCTGTAGCGAATAATGTGGATGGAGTATGAAAATCTGAAGAACGGTCAAGGCGTGAACTGATTATTTTTACTATTTTTACTTAATAACTTCCATTATGCCATTCGAACATTCGCCTCAAAGAAGAGTTGAAAACTAAGATGAATAATCCTTCACCAACAGACGAGTGGTCAGTCTCATTAAAGAAAAGCTCCTTCCTCTCAACAGAGGTCGTTACGAGCACCTACAGAAAATCAACAGGGTTTATAGGAAAAATGCATACAAGTACATTTCTGAATCTATGACGAACATGACCATTCCTGTCCAATAAGAGTAGCAGCTCAAAAAGAAAGGACTTACCACCAGACACCATCGGGAAGATTAGGAATCTCAGACTGATGTCCTGTTGAAAAGACTGAAGAGGTTGAATATTGGAGGAAAAAAAAGCAGCATCAACTAACGTAGCATGCCCTCAGTAGTCATACCCAGCACTTCAGAACTGTTTCCAGTTGAATCTATCGAGGATGATATCAAAACGACGTGGAAACTATAAAATAAAGAAGGAAACTTAGGGCATAACAGAGGAAAAAAATCTCTCTTCGATCTCGTCGTCAAGGCAGAAAGCCACCTTCGACTCAAGAAACGATAACTTAAGGATAAGTTTACTACTGATCGGTCAGAAGGGGGAGGCAAACAAGGAAGAACTATATTGCAGGTGGTGATTGGTAGTTTAGGAGGAGGTAAGGGAAAGGGAAGTCTAGATGAGCAAATGGAGAAGGAAATTTTGAAGGACATCAGGTTAGGAATGTTGGAGGCTAAGATGAACCGCATGAAGCTGGACATAAACCACAAGAAAATAGTGCAGTTACGTTGATTTATATTTAGAAGATATAGAAGAAAACAGTTATAACTTTGATAATTCATGGACTCTTCTCCATGACGGGATAATTCCATTAATCGTACCATTCGATCCGCATATCGATAATCTTCTCGTCTTCACCCTCCTCAAAGTAATCCTTCTTACGCAAATCTTTCAGACTTTCCACTTCGGGGACATAAACCTTTCCTTTTCTACATACAACATAAGTTACTTATCAAGAATGGCCTACCAATTTACTCCTTCCATCCACTTGCTCGCCTTTATCGATTCAATTCCTGTTAATCTCTTGCTTTTGTCTTTCGCCAGTAAACCAGCAATTAACTCTGTGCATTATATTGATAACTTTTAATCAAAAGTAGGATCCTACTATAAAATTCTTCTTTCTGCTTCCTCCCTGTCCTGACAGTAAAAAGGAGGCTAGCCGTGCAACAATTAATATGCAAATACTCCCAGTAAATACCAATCTAAGGCTTTTCCATGAGGCTTCTCCTCTCCTTTTGCCAACATTTCTGGTGCCAGATAGTTCATGCTACCCAGGAAGGACACGGAGGTATCTGCTAACTTAGCGAGTCCAAAATCAGCCAATCTGAGGTGCCCTTCAGCATCCAGTAGTGCATTGGCTGCCTTCAAATCTCTATAGAGCACTTTATTTTTATGGAGCTCTTCTAAAGCAAGAGCAGCCTAGCAGACATAGGTCCTTGCAATATCTTCAGGGAGTGGATGTTCTCTGACTATTTTCTATAGATCTCCACCATTGCAGAATTCAGTGAGGATATAGAGGTGAGTGTAGTCCTGAAGGCAATAGTGGGCATGCAGAAGAAATGGATGGTTGATCTTGGTCAGCACCTATCTCTAAGCGTAGATATATGGCTTCAGTTTATCATCAGCTACTCTTACCTTGTCAATTGCTTTCAAAGCGAACATCATATTCGATTTTTTCCTCCTGACCAAAAAAACCTGAGCAAAGGCTCCCTATCCTAATTTTCTCAACTTGTTGTAATTTTCAATGACTTCCTCATTTTCCAAATGGGTTTTTATGATTGATTCCCTCATGAGACCGATGTTCTGTTCTGCTATTCTGAAACTACTCTTTAGACTATGACTTGCAAATGATGCGCCTATTTTTTTTACCTTCTTTTTTCGATCTTTCTTGGCAGGTGTTTCCATGTTGTACGTAGTTGTAGTTAGCCCACTCTCCTCATAGCTTTCCTCAGATATCACAGAATAGTTGTCTGCTGAATTGAAATTATGTCCAGTTACCTTGACGTCAGGTTGCTCCCTCAAAGAGAGAAATTTTTCCACCACATCGACTCTCGAAGTATGAGGAACCACCTCGCTATTTCTCACGATCAGCCTGCTCTCGTAGGTGTTTCTGGTGGTGACTGTCTGTTTGGATTGGTTGGATAAAGTATTTTCTGTCTTGTTGCTGTAAGCTATAAGAATCTAGAATATTTCAGGAGAGCGGCAGGTGTTGAAAGGAGTCATGTTCATGTTATTGCGAGCATTGACGTTCAAAGGAGTAGAACTTGCTATGAGAATTTTAACAACTTCAAAATGACTGTAGTCAACTGCAAAGTGAAGGGCAGTGTTTCCATCGGAATCTGCTAAATTTGGATCAGCTCCCCATCCAATTAAAATCTCCACAATTTCCACCTTATTTCCCTGAGCAGCCTCCATAAGGGCAGTCCTCTTCATCTATGTGGTCTGAGCGTTGGCGTCCAATCCAAACTTCATCAGTAAATCTGCTATAGCAGGGTCGTCAACGCTGACCGCAAAATGCAGCAATGTCCATCCTCCAAAGTACTTCAATTCATTCAAATCCACCGGGTACTCAATCAAAAATTGCTGTATTTTTTAGCGCTCCTTCTTCATCAGCAATTGTAGCAGTTTATCTCCCAGTTTTCCGAGGGAGGAGAAGTATTCACTCCATACCTACTTGGGAGGTGTAATAGGTGAGAGGTCTTTTGTGAGTTCGAGGTAACTATGGGTTTATCCGGTGTCGATATTTTTGACAATGAGTTCCTCCTCGTCGCTGGATAGATCTGGTCCCTCACGTATAGAGGTTTACATGTTGGAATACATTATTATTCAAGGAATAGGAATTACCATTCATCCTTATACCGTCAAATGAACTCTTTGATATTGTAGCATCATCAATTTTTTACTAAACTCTCTTCCTGCCTCATTGTTTGGAAAGTAAATCTTTGTATCGTTTTTATTTTTCCAGTTTTTCTCTGTAAAAATCAGCATATAATCCAACCATACCCTCTTTGAATCCTTCACTACACTTCTCCAAACATTTCTGAAGCTATCCTTCCTTCTTCTGGCACTCCCATCGGCATATCGTGAACTCATCAGCTACTATGTCTACCCCTTCCTTGAGAGCTCTGTTGTCCCTAATTGCCTTCTGCTCAATGCGATCAAAGCACTGGTAGTACCTTAAGGGATCACTTCCTTCCTTCTCGTAGCATGCAATTTTATGATTGAGATAGTGGAGTGTCAGTAAATTGTGTAATCCTGAAAATTGTGTTTTTACTGCTGAGTTGGCGTTCTCTATTGCTTATCCCTTATTGGTCATAATTAATCAAAAGTATATAAATCATTAGATTTCTGGTTCTTGCACTAGCTCAAGGATCGATTGCTCAAAATATTCATCTTCATCCATCCTCCTGATCATTTAATTGTATTTCTTGTAGTACAGAATTAGCTCCCTGATTGAATATGAATGAGGAGTCATCAGTTTGAGCATATCGACCTATCTACCTCGAAGATTTATCTCTATAGCTGCTGGATGTGCCACCATTCTTAGAATATCTTCATAATCAAAGGAAAATAGTCGTTGCTTGAGGGATATGGAGTAGAGGTGTAGCACATCATGCTTAATGATTAGCCAGCAATTCCTATTTTATAATTTGTTCTCTTCCTATTCCAGCATCACCTCTAAAATGTGCCTGAACCATTCGCTAATCTGCACGATGAAGGATAAACTTCCATAAAACTCATTTTCCTTGATCTCGTTGATAATCGTTACTGCTGCTAATTGGCCCATGTTAGTCGTGTTGTATTCCTTTTCTTGATCTTTTATACCTGATAATCGGAATACCTGACTGTTGTTCTGACAAATACCTTTGATTTTGCTGAAAAGATGACTGATAACCTTTTAGTAGTCTATATGCCAAGTCTGAGGGCTGTCGTAAAAGGAAGCAAATTTGTTGACTACCATATCTCTGGTTTTGGAGGCGAGCTGGCGCTATTTTATCACGTTATGGTTCAGCTCCTCAGGCAAGAGAGAAGGGGATATTTTATAAAAGAGTTGGGACAGCCCCACTAAGGCTGATAATTGGAGTATCTAGCTGTAGCTAAGCAGAAACTTATCCTTTTTGCAGTCATATATAGCCTGACTAGCGACCAACTGTAGTCTAACCCGATCTGCTCGGATCTCTCTTTCCTCTATTTCAGGCGTCAGGTATATCATTTTTTTGAGGATCATCAAGTAGCTTCCCTGTTTGACTTACACAGCAACCTTCGAAAGCATTTAATCGTCATCCAGCAGTCGATTGGCATACTATCTCTCCAAGTATATTCTGAAATCTTTGAAATACTTGAGATTAATCTGATCGGCCAGTCTTTCGATCAGAGAATAAACTTTTTGAGTGCAAGATATCTACACTCTCTGCTTCACGAAGCCCTTTTCATTTTATATCCAGGGAATCAGGATATCGAATTGTAGCTTTTTCTAGCCTCCTGAGCATCTGAAATAATTTTAGCTTATCCTTGTGAAATGCCCAAGGTTTAACTCGTTGGCCTGTAGGATGTCTTGAATGGAAATCTGCCGGCTTCGAGGTCTGGGTTGAGTACCTGAGCCCATTAACTCAGCTATTGAATGGAAAATAGAAGTTCTTTTAGATTTAATAAGAGATTATGCCATTCTGCTTCTTCTCATAGGTGTAGGCGGGTGTTGATGCTCCTATTGACTGTTGGTAGATCTTTGGCTGATTTCACTCCTTTTCATCACATCTTAAGCCTATCTAAAATGAGTAGGAAGCTTGTAAAAAGAAGGTGGCAACCCCAAAGTCTCCAAAATTTACTCTCCATCATTGACAACTTCCTCTTTGCTTAGCAATTCCTTCAAAAATCTCTGAATATTCATTTTTCTCTATTCTATCTTCCTCGGATTGTGATTGGTCAGCCAGGTGGTCTTTACCAAAATATTTTTGATGTTCAGTCCTTGTCCCAATGCCAAGTCTTGCAGTTATAGTAACTCTCTGAACCTAAGGAATAATTTTTGCCTGATACTTTTGATTTTGACTTCAATGATATAGATTGTATACTTGAACATGGAATCACTTCTCTCTTCAGTTCCTAACACTTCTACCTCAGGTAACAGATCCAGTCTGTTCATTTTCTTCAAAAAATCAACAGAAGCTGTTTCCCTTATATGACACAATGATGCCAATTTTTATATATTTTTTTGCTAGGCTCTCATAAGCTGATCGAATATTTTCTGAAGCAGAATTTCCTTCTCTTCCTCAGAATCAAATACCAAGGTACAGCTGTCTCCTTCACCGTTCTGGACTGTGAATGAATTTTTATAGTAATAGTGTTCTTAGTTATACATGATTTATCCTCCATGTTTGAAAGGCACGTTGCTCAACACTCTATCTCTTTTTTGGCCCTCCCTCTTGGCCACAATCAGTTCAGTATTAAGCAAGTATAGAGTCCCCTCGATCACTTGTCCATCCATTGTCAGTAGAGAAACAGGTTCTTCCAGTACGAACTCTACACCTGGTTCAGACAAGCTATGAGAAAGAAGCAAAGTTCTTTCTATTTCACTTACTTTGTATCTATTCAAAACTTGATTGAGTTTTTCGTTGTTGGAGTTATTGACATCCTCAAATGTTCTGAGTACTTTTTCAATATTTGGCATATCCGGATGATCGTTAGGAGTGTACTTTTTTATTTACTTCATCAGGAGGACATACTTAGGCAGTCTCTGAACAGGTTTGATGAGGTAATCCTTGAGAGTGAGCTGCCGATATTTGGGACATGTTCTGAGCTGATCAAGAAAACCAGAAAATTAGCTCTTTTAGTTGAGCGTATCCAGTAGAGAATTAGACTTGGGAAAGTTGTTAAAGTACTCGAAGTACATCTTGAAGAAGTGAATTTCTTTTTCCAATTGATCAAATATCACCTTGTAGTGTGAGTACTGCTCAGCCTGGTTGAAAATAGTAGCAAAAAACAGCTCATTAAGCTGTCTTATTTGGTCGATGTTAGCGAACAGGATCAGAGCTTGTTATTGAGTTAGGAGTCCCTGTTTCAGTAATCTGCCTTGAAAGTCACTGACCACCACGCTTAGATCCCTTATATAGTTCTACTATGTAGACACCAGCTACTTAATAGCGTAGTGGCGCTTGGTTAGATGTTTCAAGAGTCGCCTGGTGATGTTTCGGGACAGGTGCCCTTTCCACCAGCTCTGTATGACGATGACTGCTTTCAGATGATCGGTCTCTTGCTGCATAGCTTTCAATATATATTCCTATCCGAATCAACGATTCAAACGTTTGGGGAAATTCCCTACCTGCCAAAATATTCATATCTCTTAAGAATCTCATGACAATTTTGTTATATGGCCAGTCAGCAATAAAATAACCTCCTCTCTTTCCTCCAAAGACAAACTCTCTTCCCTCAAAGTGCACCTCCACGAAGGCGTAGCAGGTCCAGACGTTCGCTTTAGAGTAATAGCCTCAAAGATAGGCTCACCAGGTTTAACAATCAGGTGACTTATGTGCCCACTGAGCCATCAGTTAGTGGACCACCATCACCTACATCTGTTGCCTTCCCATCAGCCAGAACATCACTCTAAACTCCTTTCAGACAGTCACCGTGGAGATAAGAGAACAATTACTACCTTCTATATAATGATCAGACTAGGCAATCAAGTATGACCTTCAGGCCAGAGAAAGTAGGCACTCATAATATCTACCAATAACATAAGCAGGTGTAAATGCATCAAAGTGTAGACTAAAGTCGCGTATTAGCTTTGACTTGCCTGCATAGTATAGAAGATAGGCTGAAAAGCAGAATTGCAGATACAAACAGACATTTGGACAGTTTCAATAGACAGGTTAGCGCATGGATCACTCAATAACTGAAAGAGGCTCAACAAAGTATCATGGATATGGTGCATCTGGCCTTCAGAGAGCAAGATAGACTGGTCCGCTAGTACGTCAAAGAACAGCAGCAGACCTTTCATAATAACTTGAGAGCAACCAAACTGCTTCTCTAAGGATAGCTCAAAAGAGTGGGAGAACTGTAGAAATAACTGAAAAGCAACCACTGGAGGACAACAGCTTCCGAAATTTTGAACTCAAACCTTTAGAAGAGATTGGAAACCTATCTTCGATAGGTTAGCTATATCGGACCTCCACCTTGGTCTCCCAAAAGTTTCATAAAGGATCACCTTCAAATCATCCAGCTCCACCTCGGAGAAATATTCAAGTTAAGCACATATGCTTGTTGATTCATTGATTAATTTGTCATATCAATCATAGCAAAGGGGAAGACTGGACTGAGAAATCTATCTTCTGACTTCAAATTAGCTGGGGGTTCTCCTGTACTGTTCACCAATTCTCTATGTTATCAATCCTATACCATTCGGTCCTCCTTACTCATGTACTTCCAATCCCTGTCCACTAGTTTAGTCAATTCGTTGAAGTTAAGCTCGGGAAAGCGCTGGCCTGCTTGTCTCAACATTGACTGTTTCCACAGTTGCTCAGCCAAAAGCAGTGAATCTGTGTCTGAGATCCAGCTGAAGAAAGCGTTACATTTCTTTGCGAGCTCGTTCATCTACATAGTTTGCGAAGTACGAACTTTTCAGGCTGAGAAGGGCCTATTTCTTCCTGTTCAACTTCAAGGTCAATCACTTCCTGTACAATAGCTTTGCTTTTGTTTTTTTAACGTTTGTACTCCCTAGTAGTGGCAGATGTACTTGAGCTGCTGTGAAGTGAGAGGGATGCTTTTGGCTCCGTTTGTAGCTTACATCAAACTAGTTATAATGAGCCACAGCGCATAGTCAAATCCAAAGGCAACGACCCAAGTTTTAGGCTCCTTATGCAATAAAATCAATACTATTATGAAGAATTAACATGAGTGGGAAGGCTTCGAATCTCTCAACGAACAAAAAGAAGATTAATTGGTTGTTTTGCCAACTCAACCTCAGCCCATTTACAACTAGCTTCCGAATAAACGCACTCGAATTTCTCGAAAGAAAAGGTCCCCACGTAAACAATCTCGCCCGGATAAAAATCAAACCATGGACACTCCCAAAGATATCTGCAATAGACCTGCTTCTTTCGCTCCTTCGCTTCCGTCACAAGCTCCAAAAAGGCCGGATAAAAACCGAACAAGCATCATAAAAAAACAAGACTCCAAGGTAGAATAAAAACCTCAGAAAAGATCTCTTAGATATGTTCCAATTCCCATCATTTATGAGAGCCGTCCTTATGAGATTAGAGGTAAGCCTGTTTATCGTGGAATGATGCCTCGCACTTCAGATGGATACTTCAGGTTACTTAAGGATGTATAATGGGGCTAAAAATGGTAGAAAAGGAAAGGAGGAAAACTACTTTAATTTGACAGTAAATTCGAGAGTGGCAATTTGGCTTGTGCTTGCTAGGTACGTATGAGTGTAGTTGAGGGTTTCAGCTAAGGAGTACGATCTCTACATGCGCTTTGACACTAACACCAACGGACATATGCAGTGGTACTACTTTTCAGTCAAAAACACTGGCAAAATGAAAGTAAAATTCAACATTTTTCGTTTCAAAAAAAGATATTCCCTCTATCAACGAGGTTTGAGGCCTTATGTGAGAAGTAGGAAGCAAGAGAATGATTGGGCTCCAGCTGGCTAGAACGTCAAGTACTATCGATAGATGCTTCGTAACGATAATGGTGTCAGAAAACATACAGGTTGGTATTATCTATCTTTTTATTACAACTTCGAACATGAGCAGGACGAGGTCTTCTTTGCTGCCTGTATCCCATACACAGTCTCGCATCTCAATAAACAGCTTGAATCATGGGAAAATAAATGCAATGGCTAGCTCATCCAAATTAAGCGATTGCCTTTGTGTACTTCTCTGTGCGGTCAAGAAATTTAATACCTTTCAATTTAGCCAAGGTAGGAGCTAGAAACCTGCAAAGCTAAGGAATTTATTATCGTCAATGCTAGAAGTCATCCTGGGTAGAGTGCTAGCTCTTGGGTCACTGATGGCCTTCTTTAGAGTTTACTTAGCAATGAGGAAGTTCACAAGTGGATGCAAGACAGGAATATTTGTTTCAATATAGTCCCAATGCTCAACAAAGATGGAGTATATATGGGAAACTATCGCACAGGTATAGTTGGTGATGACTTTAACCGCAGATTCAACAGCGGTCAGAGACAGTTTTTCCCTTAAATTGCAGCTTTGAAAAGATTAGTGGGAAAATGCAAACAAAAAGGATAGGTAAGACTATTTCTTGACATTCATGGTCATTCGATACTGAAAAATAGCTTCTTCTTTGGACCAGATCCCAGAACCTTTCAATATCACCCACGTACTCCTATAATTATGAAGTTAACCAGCTTGGATAGATTTTGATTCATCAGTCCAAATATTTTAGTAGAATGTCTTCGAGGTACATCAATGAAAGCAGAAAAATATAAACAGCTAGAGTATATTTCCAGATGGAATAAAACATTTTTTCTCTCACCTGCTAAAACTCTCTTGGGTTATTTACCTAAAACTATCAAACTTTTCAATACACATCCAAAGATTGGCAATCCTTCGGTACCCATCTTCTATTGGCCATTCGATCAGCTTTTATCGACAAAGAAACTTACAAGCTTCATGAACCAGTAAGCACTTTAGGAAAACTCAAGACGACTCTTCAGTCTTTAAAACCGATAAAAAAGGGTCAAGCTATGCCAAAAATAGAGGCAAAAAGATAAGAATCTCCGATCAAAACTCCTTCTATTCACAAAAAAGATAGAAACAAAAATGAATCGAAGCAGAGAAGGCCAATTAAAAGATCAATAAAATAATATACTGAAAACATATCAAGAGAAGGATAATTTTCAATTCAGCACTAAATAGTCAATCAATCAATATATCTGAAAAGATATCGGGAACCAATATCAGTTCAACTGGAGGTTGATACTTCAAATGAGGATGTTTGTCATACACAAGTTGAGAAATAATCAATTCAACCTATTCAGCAATCAATAGAATAGGTCCTCTATGGTTAATAAGAGTCTCTCCCTGATGATTTTTCTGATGAATATAGCTCCATCAACGACAGTGACTCTGAAACTGAAGATATTAATCCTGAGAAAAAGTTTTAAATCTTCAGATGCATTCAATAGTATTGTAACGTCCCTTTTGTTGAGGGTTAAAGTCCAGTTTCGAGAGATCAACTGGTCCCTCTCAAAGGTTTCAAGGAGTATAAAATGCATTTTGATCAAGACAACTCAACAGCTTTGCCAGAAAAGAAGATACCTGCGAGACTCAAGCCTCTCAAATATCAGGAGTATAGGACAAGAGGCTTTACTGAAAAGAAGATGAAGAATCCAATCGAAGTGATGATGGACAACCAATCAACTACTGTAGGCTGTTCTGAGAGATAAAGATCGAGGACTTCCTGGATAAAGAATGAAGTTATATCACGCAGGTTTAAATAGCTTAAAAAAGATGAGTTATTAAAGGAAATATTTCCTCACATTCGAGAAGAAGAGTGCTTGCTTTTGAGAATAAAAGAAATGAATGTCCAGGACAAGAGGGAGTGATCATTATACTACATTATTTCTAATTCCAACAGTATAATTAATAATCAGTGTCTGATGCTGCTCAAAAGTTTATCTCGAGCACCTCCTTCAATTTTGAGAATGCTTGTGAATATTTTCACGAACTATTCGAGCTCTTTCCGTTTTTATTCTCGTTTTCCTTTGCTGGGTTCATCAAGGATAGAGGCCATACAGTTGATTGTTTTTCCGAATAATTGCCGGACAGCTTACCAATTGTGATATGATTCACTTTGATCAAGCTGATCTCTTAATTTTTGAATTTGTTCTTAGAATTACTTTGTATGGGCCTCGTTGTTTTCCATCAGTTTTTTGATTTAATCCTTATAGAGGTCCTTAATTCTCACTAAATTGTTTTCCTGCTATTCTGACCTTGCGATCTATTCTTGAAGCAATTCTATCTGAGTGGTGAACGATTTACCTGATTTAGAAGCATTTTATTTTCCTCGACTGCTAGCTCTTTCTCTCTTTGAATTTATTTTACCATGTCATGGGAACGAGTTTTTTTCACATCCAACTGACTAAGAACAAAAGTACTTGAAGTGAATCATAATCTTTGAACTCATCAAAATCGTCTTAACTTTCCTTCCACTCGCAAGTCTTGAACATATTTATTTCCAGACGTTTTGTTTTCTCTTTGGCCTGATTCCAACTAGGGGGCATATTCTCCTCTTTTCTTGAATTCACTACTCGCTTTTCTAGATTAGCAATTCTTTGATCTTTGGTACTGATTATACCTTTGAGACTTTTGATGTAGGCTGACGTTTTGGCGAAGAGACGGATGAATTCTTCTCTGGATGTTTTTCCTTTCTTCATCTTGTCCTGCAAGACATCGTCTCTTTTGAAGACGTCAGAAATATTGCTCATATACGATATTTCTGCCTGAGAGTTGAATTATTAACTGTGTTCTCCTGAAAACCTGAGACTGAGGGATTATCTTTCAGGGAAGCTGTGCTACTCTTTGACTTGTTTGAGCTAAATGATATCTTTCATTTATTCAATCACCCTTTATTTTTGTTAGAGTTAGCTCAATAACCTTTCCTTTTCTTCCTGTTTTTCTTTCATATTTTATGTCAATTCGTGAAGCAACTCATTGAGCCTTTCCTCACTTTCCTTGCAAGAATTGTTTTCAGCCTATAATTGCATTATCTTTTCCTAATAAAGACTAATCTTGTAAT
>Ga0100378_1001590_pt1 | contig 23491 bp, 31 predicted proteins | sample CryGeymeta201502_FD_81535 | JGI IMG/M metagenome (GOLD analysis project Ga0100378, IMG submission 81535) | Groundwater microbial communities from Crystal Geyser aquifers in Utah, USA - Crystal Geyser metaG 2015-02 | ecosystem: Environmental > Aquatic > Deep subsurface > Groundwater | place: USA... | reverse complement strand
GGGTCTGTTTATGGAATGTTTCAACCAATTTTATGCACAGTTCACAAATTCCTTGATCTGGACCTATTTTCTACTCTTTTCAATATTTTTTGAGTCCCAACTGTAAAAAGTATAGAAGTGTTTTCCCATGATTGTCTCCTAAAAGATATATCATACAATATGAAAATCACATTGATGCTTTCTTATGTTTGACTTTTGACAATCTCTCGAGGGCTACAATGTACTTCACTCATTGAGAATACTTTTGTAAAAAGATATCGTATTGCCTCTTCAATTCTTCGTTGTAATATATAAGAATTAATCAAGTAGATATGCTTAAGGCTTTTGAGCTCACTCTCAAAATCGGGAAAATCCCCGTATTCTCCCTCCCTCACATCGAACAGGGCATCCTTAGCAAAGTTTAGAAATGCAAGAAATTCAAAGACTGGACCGACAAACTCAACAACCTCGAAAAGGGAGTTGAGGTTTCAAAGATATAGATATTGGGAGTCGAGATGTTCGGAGAGAATGTCGGGTTTGTAAACATGAGAGCGGTAACTATGAAGGATGGCTTTAAGCTACCTTCTTACATTTTCATTAGAGGACATGCTGTCGGGATCCTCATGTTTGTCAACAATAAATTATTGCTTGTCGAGCAGTACAGAGTTCCTGTTCAAGAAACTCTACTCGAGGTACCTGCTGGCATGATTGATTAAAGTGGAGATTTCGTGGGAGTTGCTGCGAAGGAAATTGAGGAGGAAACAGGAATAAAAATCAAAAACTAAGACTTAAAACTTCTTGGCAGTTTTTACCCATCTCCAGGAGCTTGTGAGGAGGAACTGTACATATACCTTTGCCAAATCAAGAGGTCAGAGGAGTAACTGAAGGTGATTCAGGACAAAATTCATGGAGACAGCGAGCATGAGCGAATCAGGATAAGACTTGTGGACTATTCTCCTGAGCTGATCCTCAAAGCCAAGGACAGCAAGCTTCTCTATGGGGCATATGCCTATGAAACGATGGTCAAGGGCAAGGGAAGTCCAAGTTTATGATGCTGCATCGAATTGCAAAACAATACTGTTAGTATGATTAAATTAATAAGTGAATGAACTCACTTCACCCCCATCTGCATCGCCTTCTCAGATAATTTCAGGCATTGACCCAGACGGAATACTTTGAGCCGGTCATAGCTCTTCTTGTCATTGTGCTTTTCTTCTTAATCGGGAGAAAGAGTTACTAAAGCAAATTTACGACAGTCCTCAACACCATCAATGACTGTGAGAACGAAAAGAAAAGATTAACCCATCAGCTAAAAATAAAACAAGACTCTCTTCGCAACTTAGATAAAAAATTCATCTATTTCAAAGGAGCAACACTCTTTATTGTTCTGAGCGTAGCTGCCTACATCTATATCCGAAAGTTTAATTCATTTGTGGTGATGGTGGCAATAATGACCCTAGTGCTGCTTTGGGCAAGTGTGCTGCTCGTCAAAAAGTACCTGAAAAGCATGATCAAGAGGACTGAAGTCAGTTTGCAGAAGAAATTGATTTCATCAGAAGCAGATGCCAAATAGATAATTGGGCTGCTTGGAGATTAAGTATGCAAACAGTTGAGGGTCAAATTTGAGAGAGAGTTGGAGGTGCAGTGGAGAAATGAAGAGTTGAAGGATTGTGATCTCCGGAGGTGTCATGAAGAAAAGACCATTTATAAAGATCTCATTCAGCTTTATAAGGACATCATTGGATAAATGCAGAGGATGCATTGGTGTGATATCTGTTCGCAGAAGCTAAACGTGGATGCTAACTAAATCAGACTGGCAGATATTGAAAAAAGACTGAAAAATTACTCATAAATAAGTGAAAAGCTTTCACTGGAGAGGAGGAAGGAGCTGACCAACAAGCTTCTTGAGGAATGGCAGATGTTGGAAGGAAAACTCCCCTACATGTGCAGACGAGGTTGCTGCATCAAATTTAGAAACTCTTTGGAGGAGATCAAGAAAGTGTACCACGATAAGCTGAAGAGCCTAAAAAGTAGGCTTGCATATGTCAGAGGATGATTCTCTCACTTATTATTACTGATAAAATATGGAAATTAATCGCTGTTGACTATCAAAACCTCCAGATGTCGTCTTCCAGGTATTCTGCATTATTCTGCATCTTGCATGTAATTTCGTTGGAATTGGGCATCAGCATATGAAAAATGTCATCCTCTTCGTTCTTCATCATGTTTTCCTAGTCGACTTCCTGCTTTACTACACCCTTCTCTTATTCCAGTACCCATGTTGCCTTTCCATGTTTCCTGATGGGCTTGTTTCGTTTTATCGGCAATTTTCTAGATGAGTCAGAAAGGGAGATGAAATCCTCGATGTCTGGCTCTTCCTCTTTTTTGACAGTCGATAAATTTTCAGGCTTTAGCATCTCACTGAACTTAGTCTGTCCATTCGTAAGGAAGTACTCACTGATCGGGTTCATCAAAAGGGTCCAGAGTCGACATTATTCGCGCAAAGAATCAATATCCATTCTGCTCTGGATGCTTTTTCTGCTTCTGAGCTTGTTGGCTTTTGATTCGTTATCTCTGAAGCTTTGGGAGAGTTCGGATTGCATGCAAGTCTATTACTATAATGGCAAATTGGCATGTTAAGATAACTTTTGGCAAGTAGGCATCCTCAAATAATCAAGCTACTACCTATTGATTCCTTTGTTTGCCAAGTGCTGATCTGTGACATAGAGCGTTTGTTTATATATATTCGACATTTCATGCTGTTTGCACTTTGATGCTATTGGGAGTGAGGGACAGGAAAAATAATAAATATCAGTGTCTTTTCAGAATAGAGTATTCGTTGCAATCGAACACTCCCTTTGAAGTTTTGGATCGGTATTGCAGAAGATCCAGAAACATTTGCTTTCTATATTTCTAATTGCTCTTTTTATCTTTACCTGGCGACTTTCGAGACTTTATTGTATCGCCGATCTGTCTCCTCCTTTCCCTTTCATCCTGAACATTCAGTTTGCTTGTCTATGTGGTTGTGTAATCGATTTCTTATCTTTCTTTTCCCAGAGGAAGCGAGAGCTTGGGCTCAGGCTTAATTTTCTTGGATGATCTTTTTGTGACATTTTTGCTATTGCTTTTTTGGGCTTTTGAGTGGAGTGGACTGAGGGTATCTTCGAGAGGGCATTCATCGAGGATGATTTGTTTTCTTTTTTTGAGGGTAGAGTCGCCATAGAAGCTCATACTAAGAGCATCCATAACTTTGACAGCAGATGCTGGTGCTTCTTTGCTAGTTTTTTTTTTGTTCTGGGAAGCTTTGGGTGCTGATTTTTCTACTTTCTTGAGCACTTTATTTTCCATCTAACTCAATAAAAAATTATCAGACTACTACTTCTATTTGATAAATTATCAACTTGAAAAATGAAATACCTGTCATGCCTTTTTCTTCCTCATAATAATAAATAACAACTTTTCTTTTATAATGCAGGACAGGCAACTCTATGTCACCTATTTGCAAAAACTACTCAATGAGCATGACATTAACTACCTGGATTAATAAAGCTTCTCACAGTAAAAGCACAAATAGATTGAAGTCAAGGGAAAGGGGGCTTCTCCATTAAAGATCAATATCCAACCTCCCATGAACAAAGATCTAATTGAAAGATATTCAAGGCAAATGCTTCTCAAATAAATCGCTTATGAAGGTCAGGTCAAAATTGTCAGGGCCAAAGTAGCTCTAATCGGCTCAGGAGGAATCGGTTGCCCTTTGGCTTTATACCTTGCAGCTGCGGGAGTGGGAACTCTTGGTCTTTTTGACTCAGACCGAGTAGATGTCACAAACCTTCACAGACAGGTTGGCCACCGAACTGACAGACTTGGAATGGAAAAGACAGAATCTCTCAAAAGAACTTTGCTTGCTATAAATCCTCACATCAACATCAACAAGCACCCTTTCATAACTGTTGAGACATGTAATCAACTTGACAGCTATGACTATGTGATAGACGGCTCAGACAACCCGATGTGCAGATATATCGTCAATGATTACTGCATACATAGAGGTATAAAATTGCTCAGTGGAGCTTGTATAGGCTGGTAGGCTCAGGTCACGTGCTATGGTGGCAGTAGCCTATGTTATAGATGCCTATGGGGTGATGATCAAGTCAGCATGGGAGGGTGCTCGAGTTTAGGAGTTATTGGTATGCTTCCTGGACTCGTCGGTCTGATCCTAGCGACATAAGCCTTGAAGTTAATAGTTAATGGGGAGTCGGACCTTGAGGGCAAGCTCTTGACTTATGAGGGCAGAACCTGTGATTTTAAGAAGAGAACTTTGAGGAAAAAGAAGCCAGATTGCATAGCCTGTGGATAAAACAAGCTCAAAATGAATGAGTACAATTATTCAAAATACACATTATGCAGTGATGGTGATCCCCCAAAGGTCGATGAAATAAGTTGGGCAGACTTTATTGATTATCAAGCTTCCCAAACTATTTTAGACGTCAGACCTTCTAGTCTTTATAATATTGTCCATTTTGTCAACTCAAAAAACATACCTCTTGAACAGATCAGGAAAATGGGTAAAGAAGAAGTGCTTACCAGTCTGAATATTCAATAAAGTTAAGTCATTCCTGTCTCTTGCGTGAGAGGAGTCACGAGTAAGCATGCTGCTTCTTATCTATCTGGCTTAGGTCTCAAAGCTGTAAGCATCGCAGGAGGGATAAAGGGTTATTCAAAGGACATCGACCAGTCTGTTCCTCAGCTATGATTGTATTGGATTTTATATTTAATTATAGTCATCGATGATAAAAATCATCAGCCAACTCGCAAGGAACGTCAGTCTTCTCAATAATGTGCAGTTTATGTTTCATCGGAAAGCCAAAGATCCGATCATCCCTTCATCTCTTGAACCATTCAGTATCAACTATCTTCACGATAATCCTGGAGCAAGGTATTATCCGAAAAAATTGGGAAGAGGAAGAGCATCGGGCAAAGGGTAAAATATTCATCACGCAGAAAGACGTGTGGAAGAGGTCATAAGGGCCACTGGGCTCGATCAGGAGGAGGACCTCACGTTAGATTCGAAGGAGGTCAGACTCCCATCCAAAAAAGATTGCCTAAATATGGAAAAGTTCGCTAAACGTACAGGCTCATTTAGATAGTCGTCCTGGTGAATTTTTGGATTATGTCAACCTTGAGACTATAGACTATTACGTCAAGCTCCAAGTGTTGAATCCCGATGAAACTATAAGCATCAAGTCTTTGGTCGATGCTGGAATTGTTAAAAAGGTCAATTTTGGTGTAAAGATACTTGCCAAGGTACATAATAATTGATCACAGGGAGCAGATAGAATCACATACCCACTCAAGTTAGAAGTGACAGATGCCAGCAAAACTGCTATTAGACAAATCACTGAGCAGGGAGGAGAAGTTAAGCTGATCCATCGCACTCCTCTCAAGCTCAAGGAGCATATGTATCCTGAAAAATACCCGATCCCCCTTCTTGACCCGATCACTCCTTATTGGAAAGTGAAAAAGCTGATGAGAAAGGAAGAGGATAGAGGCCTTTCGATTTCTTATCCGAAGCCAAAGTGGCTGATCGAAGATATCAAGAGTTTAGGAGAAGAAGAAGCGAGATCTAAGCAGATTGGCTCAAAAGCAACTTTCGAGTTTCCTGTTCCGATTGTTTAAAATTCAGGTAAAGTTCGCAAGAGAAAGCCTCAGATTTATCGTAAATTCAACTACAACCTTCCTTGATAATTATAAACTTCGAAGCCTACTATCATTACCATTACATTGGCAGCTGTATAATACAATGAGTTTTTTTGCAAGGGGTGATTTTAAAATTCAGGAAAGTTGGGATCAAAAACCATCTTCACGAGGCTCGAATTCCAGAAACAAATCCAGAGAAAAGTAAAAGCCAAAGAATAACTCACTGGTGAACGCAGGCAAGAACATTATTGCAGAACCATCTGCCGATATTCTTGATGATGAACTTTCGAAAAGGATACTGAGGGAGTTTGAAGATGAAAGGCCTCCTGGATCTATCAAAACTGACAAAAAAGCTGGTCCAAAATAATAAATGAACTACAAAATGCCACCCAAGCAGAAGAATAGTAACGTCAATCCTCACTCCTAAAATGATTTGCTGACGTCGATGGCTGGCCGTCTAAAGAATGTTGAGATGACTTGTAAAAACCAAAGGCAAGAGATCAAGGTAATTTATAGCGTATGCAGGAAAAATGCTAAATTATTGAAGGCTTGAAAGCTGAGAATGCTTTTCTCAAAGGATTTAAAGAAGATTCGTCAAAGTAGTATGACAAAATGAAAGCTCTATCAACTGAAAACGAAGAGCTCAAGCAGAAGATTTTATAAATGGAGTCTTATCTTAAAAAGTATGGCTTGAAGTGGGTGGGAAACAAGATAGATGGACAGTTGTAGCACGAGAAGATGAAGAAGGACATCAAAAACAACAAGACACAGTATCGACTACCCAGCGAAATTGATATCAACACCATACTGAGAAGAGTCGAGGAACTAAATTCAGGCTTACATTCTGAAGGAATGGGAACAGAAGTGTATCAGTAAAAAGGAGTTCATAAATTTCGACAAGCTGAGCCTTTGGCTATGGGCTTTTTTGGAAACGGGATCGCTATCAAAGGTTATAAATTTTATCCCTACAAGTCCAAATAGTCCCTTCAAATTTTAGGTGACTTAGTGGACGGATATTTTCCCTATGTCCTGAAAGGAAAGTACCCTAATGGAGTCTTTTTGAAGATAGTTGACAAAATAGCTGAACAGTACAGTTAAGAGGCATCAAGTGAGTCCATAAATACCTTTGACTCCAATGAAAACAAACAATTCAAACCACCCTCAAAGGAAGAGTTCCTCAGCCAGCTTCCAAAACAAATAGTTAAAAATGGCAAAATAATCAACATCAGGAGCTAGATCTAAAAGAAATTTAACGGATAGTGCGACCAAGTGATAAAGGAGACGAGTGAGGAAGAAGAAAACGAGGTATTTTTCAAAGAGGAAGGAATAAATATTTTCAAAACAAAGGAGAATCAGCAACTGCAGAGTAAATCGATAGGCTAGATGGACATTTGCACCCTCAAGATAAGGAATGAGCAAGGAGAAGTGTTCATTCTGCACCTCTCCAAAGATCACTCAGTCAAAATCATTTATTCTTGGATGCAGAAGGTAAACAAGGGAAATTTTGTCCTGATGAGTAACTTTCCTAAAAGGTCGTACGAACCGAGTGAGTCATAGAATTTGGAAGATCTGGGCTTCTTTCCCAACGCAATGTTGCACATTCATACACCCAAATGATTCAACTAATATCCCAATTATTGATTGTCCCATAATCACATAGTAATTCTGTGATGCCCTTGGTGCTCCACCAGTGTCTTGCGGTAGGCGGTTTTTACTAATTTTATGCCATGTTTTACTTCTCTTTACCTTCATCTCATCGCCAATGCTGCTGACGTAGGAGTAGATAGGGTAGGAAATGGCAGCTGATAGTCCCAATCTTCTGAAACCAGGTTGGACTCGGATCACGGGGAACTTCAGCAATGCGACGAAGAAGAAGAGGCCTGAGGCAAGGCCAATGCGGTTGAACCTGCTTCCCTGACTGAATCAACAAAATGCTACTGTTCTGCTTCGTAGATCATTCTGAGGTTTCTAGCTCTGATAAAGGGAGAGTTTTTGAGGTCTTTGGCGATCTTGATAGCATCACTTTTACTTCGAACCATTCTTCGTCAGTGAAGGCCTTCTCGTTGTATCCGAATTTCTCGATTTTCATGAGATGATAACTATTATTCAATATCAATTAGTTGGAAGTAATAAAAAATCAAGGTTGGCCCCTTGAAAGAAATCTGTCGTTTTGCCAATATCCCTTCAGCACTTACTTTCCATTGCCCAAGGTCAATATCCCTCTACCATTTTTCTTGCCCTCTCTGAAACTCCCTTTATAGTTGTCTCCATTGGGAGTTATCAGCTAACATATCCCTTCTGGTTTTTCATCACAGAACTATCCGCTGTAGATGAAGCCATCAAGTGTTGAAAGGATTCCTTTGCCATGCCTGAAACCTTTCATAAACTATCCCTCATACTTTGTCCCGTTAGCCCAGGTATAAACTCCTCTGCCTTCAGGGACCCCCTACTTAAAACCTCCTTCGTATTTGTCCCCGTTGGACCATACTTATCTTCCCCATCCGTCTTTTTTGAAGTTGAAAAAGTCTCCGTGATACTACTTTCCTTAATAAGTTCATGTATACCATAGGATATGTATATTCCTTGGCCATAACACTTGCCTTTGATCCACTCACCATTGTAACTATCCCCTTTGCTGTTAGTCCATACTCCGTTCCCATGCCGATACCCTTACCTCCATTCTCCCACATATGTCTAGCCATTTGTGCCTTCAAAGGAACCAGGTCCCTCCCTTTTGTTAAGATAATACCCTCCTTTGTAAATCCCTGAGCTTGTCACTTCAGTCCCTCTGACTTTTGACCCTTTATTGAACTAACCTTAAAAGCAGCTCTTTTAGGTAATGAGCACCCCCAATCCTTGTCTTTATCCTTTGACTCTTTCACCAAAATAAACTTCGTTTTATGAATACTCGATATAGAATCTATATGATTTCATAAGCTAGTCAATTCGAATTTTCTTCTCGTAAGGTCTATATTTTTGAATGAACTCAATGAGATTATCTTGGCTAGGTATTGAAGGCAGTTGATGGCGTATGAAGGCCTGCTAGCTAGCCTTCATTGTTTATAGCTTATATTAATAGAGTTAGTGAACATACTCTGTTTGAAGTTTATAGAACTCTGGCTGGAGCCCAAAGAAAGTTTGATAATACTCATGTCTATGACTTGTTATAAAATGGTGTATTTAAGTTGATTACAGATACTTCTTGAGCTATTGCTGAGGACGTTTAGCTGATTTTTATTCCTACAAGTAAGACTGAATAGTATCTAAAGTATTTTTATTGCTGGTTTTCATAATTTTCCCCTCAGTTGGCTTTTTCTTCACTGAGCTCAGGTAATTCTGAGACCTGCTTCCCTTTCTTGATCGATATCTGTTTTCAAGGTGATCACAATGAACACTGCATATTCTTTTGCCGGATATTTTTTTACTAAGATCATTCTACCATGCATAAATTCGAGAAGTAGCAGTTGGCTCCTTGTAGTGACTTGCTTTGTAGCTCTGATGGTATTTATTAGGCTTGTCCTTGGACTTTATCTTAGGAAGCTAGACGGGCAAATAAGACTCTAAAGGTTCATAGGGATACTAGCATATTCGTGATACCTCATCGATGGTTGCATATGATTTGTGTGATTAGGTAGGTTTTGCCTTTCTGCAATACAGATTGCCGGGTTGAGGTTTGGCTTCGGTCTGTGCTTCAGGTTCTTTGTATATTGGCTATTGGGCTTAAATAACAGGAGCCCTTTTCCGATGAGGGATATACTGTTTACCTTTCCTTGTTTCAAGCTTTTTGAGAATCTATTCCGTTTATTGCTACTCCATAAAATAAAGAATATAACCAAGTGACGATACTCTTCAATGCTTCATTAGACTATTTGACCTACTTCTCTTTATTCTTTTTGCACAATCTTTTTTGGACAGTCTAAGAAAGAGAATAAACTAGAAGTCGGATGTAAATTTGAATAAGTGAGATATTTTAGGATGTAGGGTAACAAAGTCAGTATGGCCGAGTGGTTAAGGCGGCAGACTCGAAATCTGCTGGGGTAACCCTCACAGGTTCGAATCCTGTTGCTGACGTTTTTTTGTTTGAACACCCTTTTAGCATCAAGCAGCTAGCCAAGTTGTTTCTTGGATTGATGATTTCTGATCGTTTTTTCATCCTTGTTATAGGTGACTAAAAATAGCGTATATGGCCTTGCATCGTTATAATAGAATAATGAACATTGAAGAAAAGAAACTTGTAAACCAATAATCGAGCGATCTCCTCTGTGTCAGCTGCAAAAGCTTCTATGGCTCAGAGGCCTTCGGAAAGATGTGCTCACAATGCTATAAGAAGTAAAATTATGACTATTCAGAAATGAGGAATTGATGACTCCTAAAAAAACATCCAAAGAAGAAAAATAATAGATTCTGGCAAATGTTGAGGAATAGCTCAGACCAGAAGAAGAAAAAAAGGAAATCAATAAAGACCGGTGCTTGAGCTGCAACCGAAAACTCAAGCTGATGGGCATTGAATGTAAGTGTGGGTATTTTTTCTGCAACCGACACCGTTTACCCGAGGACCACAAGTGCACCTTCAATCACAAGAATGCTGGTAAATAACTGCTGGCAAAGCAGGTGATAAAGGTTGAGAAAGGAAAAATAGAGTCGATTTGATTTCATTCAAATATTGTTATCATTGGTTTTTAGGCTGCTTTTCAGCGGGGATCTTAGTCAACCTCTGGCACAACAATTCTCCTCTGTTCTTGGCTTTTCGTAAAAGACTCAGAAAGTTCTCTTGATGCTCTTGCTGTTTCTTGCGAGTCGCCTCTATTTTTTCAATGTTTAAGGCTGATGTTGTGGAGGCCTTTTTCCTGCTATCAATAACATTTTTTGTCAGTTATACAGATGGAGGACTTTGAAATTAGTGATGTTAGTTGGTTGTTGGCCGATTGATAGTGCTATTAACCTTGTTCCTGGTTGCTATATCGATCTAACTATTATTTCTACTATGTTTAGGCTCCATTTTAGATAGCTCTAGGTCAGTATTCACCCTGTACTTTGGATTTGGGTACTTTCTGGACTACTCCTGATTTGAAAACTCATTTTTTGTCTCTGAGGGATTTTAAATTGTCTTTGTTATATTCCTTTCTTTGTTACTCACAGGTGACTCCTAAAATTAGTTCTTTTCCTTTTTTATTTTGTCAAGTTAGGTGCTCAGAAACTGGCTGTATCTACTTTAAGTTTTCGGGAAAAAAAGCTGGTCCATATTTTTTGCGGTTTTTACACTAAGAGTCGGCATTGGTTGATAGAGTTGGTCTTGCCAATGGACATGTTGCCTTTCTTAATTGTTTCTGTCCCCGATCCGCCGGTGAGCGTTATTTTCACTCTTATCATACAGTCTCCTTCTATGTCTAAATTTTACAGGCTTGCTGGTCAAACTTTGCAGGTCTTTAATTATCCTCTAGCAAGTGGAGTTGTACTAATCGTGTGAATCCTCGGAGAGTTACTATATTTGCTCTGTCTTGACATGTCTTGATTATTTGTGAGGTTTAGCGGTGTCGTCCATCCTGATGAACCTACTTGAGCCTCGATAAAAAGTATTCTTGTCCTTGATGTGGGGTAAAAACCTGCTCTTCTGCCTTTATTGCTTCCCCTCTAGCTATCTCACATAGGAGGCTTCGATGGGCTATGTTTGCTTGCCGATGACTGCTGGAATAACGAGATTATCGATGCTGGCGTCAAAGTCTTTTTCTGAGTACCTTGATGCCTTTCCTTTTCTTAGTTCATCTCTGATCATGATTTGTTGATCAAGCATTTCTTTATAGATTTGCGATTTTCTGATCTTTTGTTCTCGTTCGTTTTCCTAAAGTTGTCGCCCGATGATCATCTTGCCGATTTAATATTATTTTTATCATCAGCAAAAAGAGAAACAGCTGAAAAATACTGGGAAACAGGATCGAGGAGACACCTTGTAAGCAATTCACTTGTCTATAAAACTCAGGGAATATTAATGTCAACTATTATTATCTTTATCAACAGAAGGAATGATTTTAGACGCAGCAATCCTCGTGGCTGTAGTAGTCGGGGTCCAGCTCACCAATAACGTCTTTCCTAACCTTCTTTTCTTCCCAAAAGGAGCAGTACTCTTCATGCCTCCAGAAGATGTCAACGATGGCAAGCCGAAGAAAAAGAAAGAAAAGCAGAATAACTAGATTGCAGTTTTGAAGTTAGAATATGGCAATGTGAAGCAGTACCCCTTTTCTGGAGAGCTCAACCGGGTGCTGATGACAACCCTAACCCTTACAATATTCGTCCTGGTGAGGGTCATTATGAACTATTTTCTGAGCATTGAGAGCATGATGGCATTCTACGTTATTGTGGCCATCCTAGTATACACAATCAAGCTAGGCATTGAAACCTTTTTCAAAACTAACTACAACAAGAGATCGTGTGCCTTGATAGCTCTGGCCTTGAATGTTTTCTATATCATCGCCTACATAACTTTGGAAAGGCAGCAAGGGTTGTATGACCAGCAAATCAGATAAAAGACATACGACTACGTCAAGCATCTCGAAATTATTTTCAACAGAAAAATATAGTTCCTCACTCATCGATTTCTGTTGGGTGCTATCTTTGTTATCAACTTTTTCGTCATGCTGGCCGTGATGCCAGCTGTTATCAAGTTCGGAAACTGGTACGCCAAAACCTTGAAAGAAGTATACTATGATGCAGAAGATAAGACTCCCCTTCCCAAAAGAATTGACAGGCAAGAGTCTGACGAAAGAGAGCAAGAAGCCCGACTTAAGAAAGAGTCGAAGGTCGTTATTTACAAGCTAAACATATATTTGGCCTGCATGGTGGGTGTGATTCTCCTGTCTCATCGCTATTTTCTCCTTTACCTCAGTGACCCTGTCATCGACATTTCGAGAGCTGGACTGATGTTGGTCTGTTGCTACTGCATTTGTTCCACTATGGGAGATGCTATTGAGTTCAACGGTTCCTTTGCTTACAAGTATGTGATAGATTACTTCAATGAGTAAAATCAGGAAAAGAGAGCTGAATTGAGAAAGAGGGTCGCTTCGTATATCTATTATGTTTGGTACCACTATTTCCAGTTCATAATCAGACTGCTGCTCCCTCTTCTGTTATTCCTCATGGTGATCACTTGGAAATATCTCTTCTTCGATCAGCCTGTCTCCACTCAGTCCATCGAACATCGACCTCTCAACACTGATATTTAATGTAGAATAAATACTGATCAACTCAGCGTGCTTGAAAATTTATACAAATGTCCGGTCAACGTGACCCTCCCTTACACAAACTAGCATAACTTTTTCTTGAGCGGTTCAATCTAGTCAATTCCTCAAGATTTACCCCGTTCCCAGATCCAGGCTAACATGGTAAACTATTCAGTTTTAACTCGACCAATATGGCTTTAGTTCAGTTAGCATCTGTTTTGGTACACCATAATATCTCTATACTCGATGACCGTACTCTACATCTTGTTCCTGAGAAAGACAGTCTATGATATGTGATGTCAATAACAATTTAAGCTCGACTTATACATTAATGATCTTTTACTAAGTATATAAATGATCACTATATATGGGTGACTTTGGGAATGTAAAACTGTTCATTCCACTTTTTAATAATCTTCGAAAAATTTTGGCAGGGGACGTTCGCCAAGATTTCCACTATGTTGAGATCAAGGAAATATAGGGGCAAATCGTTTTTAAAGTTGGATATTTACTATTCGCTGAGGAGCTGGTAGAGTCTGATGAATTTTTAGAAGGATGACCAGAGAATGTTGACGTTGAGCTTCATGTCTCCAACGGTGAGGCTGAGGTTGATGTAGAAGGACATGAGGATGGGAAGCTTGAAGGACCGACTGCTTTTAAGGAAATAAAAATGCCTTTTGATGACCAAAAAATCAATTAAGTAGACTATTTGTAAATACAAAGAAGTTGGAACCTTCTACCAAGGGTTCACCACTATCTTGCTAGACATCAGCCTGTCCTCAGTCTAACGACCCAGACAGCTCAGGTACTCGTTCCAGCAGCGAGTGATCTCTTGCAGCTCCTCCTCAATAAATACATCAACAGGAATGTGCCAATCTATCATTTACATCAACATAGAACTACCTTCAAGATGCTGGCCTCTGCCTCCAAGAGCTCCTCTCTCGATACCCTTCGACCTGCCACACGACTTGATATTGATTCAATGCAGCTTTAAGGGATCCCTTCAAACTTGACTCCGATGGCCAATGAGCCACATGCAAAAAAAGTAGCTTTTTTATAACTAAGACATTTATTAGGATCTATCTCATAAATCTTTTTGAAGACGAGAAAGGATCGATAGAGACTATTTTTAGTGACCTTCATGAGAGAAGCTGCTTCCATCATCCAGTCAAGCACATATTCAAGGCCCTTTTATTTTGACTTTAGATCTTTTTCGGGCAATATATCGCGTTTGAGACCGGCACAGTGAGTATAGTGAGAATGCCTTTCTTCATGTTTGGGCTCAGCCTTGACATGATGCTTGTTGATGTGCTTTTGCTTGTAGATGAACTTTCTGTGGTTTTGGAACTTTAGATGCTTGGATTAGCTATCAGTGGACGGAGATGCGACAATTATGATCTTAGTGTAAAGATCAGTTGACAGATCGGAGGGCTTGCCGTATCTGATGTAAGGGTAGCATTCATAATTTCTATAGTATTCCTGGAAAGGTCCCATCCGGGTGCAGTCGTTCCTTGATCTTTCGTTCATCACAAAAAGTATATAGGAACCCACAAAAATGCACACGAATAATCTAAACTATAATTTGAATCAAGCAAAAAGCACCTCCCGCCAACCTCCACTTACGAATCCACCCCATGGCCGCCTTCCCGCTCACAAAGCCTCCCAAGATAAACCCGCCTATTCAGCACTAGTATGAGCCATAATATAGCATTATAATCCGAATTAAATCTGATCTTTTGATCGAAGGACCAGAGCTGAACAATTGTAGAGGAGTATGATTTTGTTAATAAAATGAATTAATTGCAATAAAAGGAGCTAATCATTCACACTTTAGCTTGAAGTCGAACTCACTCATAGCTATGCCAAAAGCCTGGAACAGACTCAAAGGGTGACCGAACTCCAGAGCAAAAGTACTATCATCGATCTTGCCAAATACGATTACGTTTGGAGCCTTCTCCTCATCTTCTAAATCAAATCGGTCGTCGATCAGGATGAAATTTTTGATCGAGGCCTGCTTCACCCTTCCACCAAAGTTTAATGCGTATGATTTAAGTCTTTCATTCCAGCGGGGAGACTTGTTTCTCAGGCGGATGACGTTTGAACCAACAAAATCATTGAGGTTTTACTATTCTGAAAACTTGAACATATCGAAATCTTAAAGACATTCAACCTTAGGAACGACTGCCTTTAGCTTCCTAGGCCCCTTCATGCCAAGGAAGTTGCTTTCGTATTCGACAAAGGCCATGCTGACTCTGAACTTGGATCTATCGTATTGGTTGTCTGGCTGAATTCCTTGATCGAAAAGTTGATAAATTGATCCAGAAGCATTGCCTCTAAGCTTTCCGACATAGGCAGGATTGTTCTTGTCCATCTCCTTTGTCAAGCTGATGTAGTAATTGCATCCAATACACCCTCTTTGATTCTCGCAAAAGATTATTGGTCTTTGATCTTAACCGATGGCCTGATAGCACTCACTGAACCCACTCTGGTATCGTTTGAAGTAGACAAAGGTCTGCTGGCCCTCTTCAAGGGGAGTGTAAATGGCTTTTTTTCGCTACTCTTTGTTGAAGCCAGCTTTGTTCATGATGGCATGCATGTGAACGTAGTTGCTGACTGGAGGAGGAGTCTTTTTGTTTACCATTTCCCGCATTTTAGCAGCCTCTCTCCTGGCTTATTACTCCTCTTAATTGCCAGAAGATATTTACTTTTTTTACTCTGGCTCTTAGAAATTTGGACCTAAGTCCTACTCTTACTCATCTAATTTTTCCTCAAATACATTTTCTTTTTTCTCTTCAGCTTTACTTTCCATTTTTTACTCTGTATTTTCCTCTTCATCGGAGTCGAATTTTTTCTTAACCACTTATCTTCTCCCTCTTTCTCTTTTTCTTGTTTTTTTGATAGTGGCTTCTTCTTCCTGCTTGGGGGAAGGATCAAGGATGGGCATTTAGCTGGGCTGTTAGGACTCTAGATCAAGATAGCTGTGGGCATTGGTTTTGCTGATGTCTTATTCTTCGAGGACATTTTGTTTGATTTTATGTGCATCGAACATGTCCTATTGTTTTTCTTAGATTTTGTTGCGAGCCTCAATGGTGGAATCTTCCATGACTCCAATGACGTTTTCATTGTCTTCATGCTCGAGGAATTTTTTCTCTCCGCGGTCTAGGATAGGTCATTCTTTACTTCTTCTGACTCTGGGCCGACTGCTGCTCATGTTCAATTATAATATTATGGAAATTTATTGCTAAATCATCACTTAGTTCACATTATCACTCCTATTCTCTCATAATTACGATCTACCCACTCTCGTTGCTCGCTCCGCTATCTTCCCTTTCTTTCCTCTTCTGGGAACTCTCAGAAGAATCGTTGGAGTTCGAATGAATCAAGCTTGATTCGTATGAAATATCGAAATATGGTTTGTACTCACTTTAAACATCTTAGTTGAGAAGTTCGCCTTAGAGATCCGAGTCAGTGTTTTTACACCCGTTTGTGGCTTTCACAAGACCAACCAAAAAAAGGACAATGACTGCAAGGCCAACCGAGCACTGCCAAAAAATGTTGGTGTTTGGTACAAAGTTAATTCGGATGTAGTGAGTTGTCTTTTTGTTCTAATTTTGGGCCTCTAATATCAAAAATTTTAGAGGTGGAGCTTCATTGTAGTTCATAGCAATCTGAAGGTTTTCACTCACTTTGACCGAAAGGCAATTTATGTACTTGTTCTTGTTATGGGTGCTTTGGTTATATTGACTGATGTACATTTGGTCTACAAAACTTATAAAATTGAATTCCTGAGCTCCATGAAAGTGATTTTTTAGCATTTCAGCCGACCTGATCTGTCCAATGGTTCCATCACTGATGAAGCGTTCGTTATAGCGATAGTAAGTAACCAAGAAGTGATCTGGGAAGAGATCGCACTGGTAAAGCAATATGAAGTAGGAGTAGGAGTGTTGGGTTATGTTGATGGCGATTATCTCAGTGAGGTGATATCCTTCATAGCCAGCGTAGATGTTGGTGATTGTGAAGTTGTAGCCCTTTCCTGTTGAAATATCGATGGTGAGGTCAATGTGAAGATTGTTGATTTTATTCGAAAGCAGGAGGATTTTGATGGTCGTGTCTGACGAGTAGTAAAGAATGAGCTAATCATACTCGTGACTGGAGGCGTATTCTTGAGGAATAATTTTAAAGAGAGGATAGCAGGTAGAGGTAAATATTTTATCTCTCAGGTCATTAGAAGCCATGATGCATAGCTGATCATCGTGGAGGACTATGGCCCTTTGATTTGATACCTTCATATCTTAGACGTTTCCCATGAAGCGGAAGTTATCGAAAAATTGAATGGAGGGCTTTGAAAGGGTCAAGTCATAGATATGGGCCTTGGTTTGATTAACCAGCACCACAAACATAAACTAGTTGGAAGAAATGGAGTCGTACTGCATTTCGTAGTTGTTCTTATTGAAAAAATTAACATTCATGTAGTGAGGAAAAACGTACTCGATTCCCGAACGGTTGACCAGCAAGAAGGTTTGGTCACACAGAAGGAGATACTTCTGCTTGATCTGGAGATAGCTCGAGCAGAAGGAAGTGTTCTTCAATAGAAACTGGCTACTGATATTGAGATCCGTCCCGATGAAGTAGATGTATTTTCCGTCCATAGCTATGACCTAACTTGTCACGTAGTCGTCCTCCAGCCTTACTTCCATCATTCCCCACAGTCGACTCCTGATCTCTCCTTTGCAGTCCTATATCACCAGGTGAGGCTTAAGTACAAACTGCTCATAGAAGTCATCCACCAAGCCAAAAGTAAAAATAGGACCTTGATACTTGCATTCTTTGAGCTCAATCACACAGTTATGGCATTGATCTGGAATATCCTTCACCTCAATGTAGGTCTCAAGGTCGATTTCCTGAATGTAAAACTCCAACCGTAAGCTAAACTATTGATAAATGTCTTCTCTCAGCTGAACCGAAGAGTTTTGGGGATCACAAACCAAGGGAATAGGGCAGCTTTTGTTGCCGGTGCGAAGGGTGATTCGAAAGTTACAATATTATTGGAAAAGGGAATATTCTGGCTTGAAATTTCCTAGACTCACATATGGATTTCTTTCTATTTTTATAAGGGTGGTGGAGGACTGGATCGGAATAAGGATGGTGTCCTCGTCAAAGAGAATGATGTCGGTCATTATGATTTCCTGGACCACGATGATCCTTGAGCTGACTATTTGCTCATTCATGTCATAAATTTAGAAAAGGCTGCCATTGAAGGAAACGGTAAGATAGTTGCGAGTGAGTCTGACTTCTGTGATGGTAAGGTTGTCTTCATTGAAGGGCATACTGAAGTATCTGATTGAGTAATCTTTTTTGAATGATTTTTATATTGATTGCTGTCGAATCACGTAGGTGTAATCATTTACCCTCACTGTATAGGGTAGAGGAAGACCATGTGAAATTCCATTGTTTTGAGGAACAAAGGATAAATCCTATCTTAGTTATTCGCTCAGCAGACCATTTGAGCTGTACTATCGTAGAAGGCCGTTTTCCTCAAGCTCAATCACACAGTTCTAAGAGTAAAAGTATCTCCTGTTTTCTTATTCAGTCTTCCAATTTTACCTCCTTTTGATCAGTTCTTTTATCGAGTGAAAAAACCATTGTCGATTGGCCATAAGCCTCAGGAAAGAATCTTTCTTCTCAAGCATCTGAATTTATCCCCTGTAAACAACTCTTTTCTCCTGTCCTGCCTGCATCACCAGACCATCGAAGGTGGTATAGAAGGCCACAATTTATGATCCATGTAGATGTAGAACCACATTTCCCACATGATCATATATTTATTTGAGTTAGCAGCCGTATCCGAAGCTGAGAGGGGCACAAACTTAAAGATAAAAGAGAGTGTAGTTGATTTCCAGTAGTCTATAGAACACTTACCCACCTTGGTTGAGGATCTGGATGCACTTCTATCGATTGTAGAAGGAAAAATATTGGATGTAGTTGATTGTGTCGATTCGGAAGTCTTCAATATAGGTGCAGTTGGAGGATAGATCGTAGAAAACAATGTCCCTTGACTTGAAAAAAGGCTTCAAGTAAAACACTTATAGCTCATTGTAGACCATGTGCCTGGGGGCCTGGATCTCGTGGTTGGTGTAGCTGGTGTCCATATTTACTGGAACTATATAGATTTGATAATAAGTCTCTAAAGGTGGCTCAGAAAGGTAAGTGCTTATGCAGTACATCTATATCTCGGTTGGCTGCTGAGGCTAGTTGGCAATTTCGACATAGTGGAAGTTTTTGTGATGGCTGGTGATGTGTGTCTTGTTGATAACGAAAAGATAGCCGAGGTTAGCAGCCATCCAACTGTCTTCGTTTAGGTTAATCGCAGGGTCAAACGGAAAGTACCTTGAGTTCACTTTGTCCAGCAGAAGCATCATCTTTTCGTCCTAGCCATTTGTGTCCTTGCACTGAATCAGAATGCTGTCAGACAGCAGAGTCGAGCTTACAAATTAATTGCACTCGAATTCATCTGGAAACATTACAGAATTTTATATGGTTATGCTGGTTTCGTTCAGGAGTATGTAGGCATAAAAAGTCACCGAGCTCCTCTTTATAACTGCAAATTTGTTCATTTCTCGGTGAACAGTACCACCTACCACCTACTCTCCGAAGGTCAGGTCCTGCTAGCACAAAAATGTGTTGTCCACAAGAGTACCACTACAGCAAGAGGCAAACCCGCACACCAGCAAAATGTTATTTGCAGAGTCGAGAGATAGGAGCACACTGATGTCGCATATATAGTGTCTGATGATCTCAACCAAGGCACTATTTTATGGAAAGGAAATAAGTAGAATTTACTCCTAAGTCCAACAGAACAAACGTTCGATTGAATCCTTGATACACCTCCGGTTTGCTTTTCCTGTGAAGAAACCCCGAATTTATGTGAATTTATCACTTTCTTGGTCAAAACTGACCAGAGCATAGATTGTATCGTTCCATAGAAAGAAAGAGTTATCGGAGAGGATAAGCATATTGGTGTATTTTTCTTCAAATCTATTTTAGAAAATCATCTCAACTTTGTTTCTTGTGACATTGTAGACGGTGAGAACTTCCTTTGTACTGATTCGCCCGTATATAAAGTGGTTGTCTTTTGCCTAGCACAAGGTGTACATATCAATCACCTTGGCAGAGTTGTTGAAAGCCACCTGATTGACTAACTAAAATTGCTTGATCTAAACAGGCCCCAGCTGAGGGAGAAGCTTACAGCGAGCAGTATAGGTATAAGTATTGAGCTCTCTGTGAGGAAATATAAGCCATCGCTCACCCTCAGTGAGGAAGACATTCTCTCGAACTATCTGGTAGGCGATGGCTGTGAATAAGAGCAGGAATGTTGGAATAATTCGTAGCATTTTTATCGTTTTGAGGAAACATTATAATACTCCAACAGGAGGCCTGAAATATGAAAATGTATGCTTATTTTTCTAACACATGAGTTTATTCTGTTATGTGACAGGACAACTTCCATATAAAATTAATAAAATGTAATTCGGAGCATTGACATCAAGATAAGCTATTGACTCGAGATTCAAATAGCTCAGGGCACAGTCGAGGCAAGAACTGCTGACTCAGATATACGGCCAGCAAAAATCTTCCTACATTGAACCATCTATTGAGAAATAGCTATCAGATACCTTCTCAGCTCTGCTTCATAACTACGAATTCGATAATCACAATCCTATTGTTCACCAGATCTCTCAGTTGTTCAGCATTGATCTCGACAATTTGAAGAAAATGGACGCCCGAGGCAGAAAGACATACATCGAGAATAAAATTCAAGGGAAAATAGAGGAGCAAATTAGAATTGTAGACAGGATTGCTTCAAATCACGAGCAAGTCAAAAGCAGTCATAAAAGTATTCAACACGAGTCCAACCACTTTGAATGGTTGGGAGTCGATAGCAAGTATACTCAACTCAGGCCTATCTTTGAATAAATTTTGCTTGAAAAAGTGAAAATGTTTGATAGAGAACTTACTCAATTGACATAGCTGCCTTAAGAGCTTCCTTATGATACCTTTTAAACTGCCACGACTGCAAGATTAGATAGCTAGAGACCTGGAAAAGCTGTATCTCATCTCAAGAGCAGAACGGTCTCGACAATGAACATGAGGCATAAGAGAGTTCAGAGCTCAATCTAACCTGAATTCACGAACGTAAAAATAAGGGACAAGAGTGAATTTTTATTGAAAGCTTGGACCAGGAATGAATAATAATAATTTTTATCAAAGAAGGCAGTCTTTAAGAGCAATCTCAAGATCAACAATATTCCAGTCCTTTTTCAGTTTGTCAAAAAATACACAAACACAGTCAAAGCCAGAGACAACATCTATCGAAAGTGGGAAAATCGATAAAAACTAGGCATTTCTCCTGAGGAGTTACGCTATTTGTGCGCCACTTCTCTCTTCCTCAATAAAACGATGGCCCGATCATAGAAGGTCAGAGTAAAGAACAACATCAGAGCAGCAGGTCCACGCCTCATATCAAGATTATAGCTCAACATTGCGGAAAAGATCATCGAAACTTATCATCAACTGATGAAGAAAGTGTCAGATTTAAGGGCCAAATATTATGAGTAGCTCACGCAGGAAAGGAAGCTGGAGCAGTACAACAGTGCTGTTGTTGATTAAACAAAGACTCAGAAAATGAGGAAACAACATTTTTTCTTAAAATACAAGGCAACCTTTACTCGAATCGTAAACAGTGAAAAAATGAAATTGAAGCTAAACCCCAATATCATGAGGTGGGTCCAACATTTTATTTCCAAACTATATTTGAAGATAGGGCAGAGAAAAGCCAACAAAGTTATCCCTCAAGTCTTCAAGCGTTTGGCAACTTAGTAAAATGAAAGCAGGCTCATGTATCGTCATAAGGCTAAATACCCCTCCTCAAAGATCATTAAGAGATAGGACATGTACTCCCACCGCCTGAAATACAGAAAATACATTCCTTCTGAAAGGTTTCAATACGATAAGCAGTTTTAAGAGACAATCGAGAAAATGAACAGGGTCAAACTCAATAGAACTTTCAGTGCCTCCTACCACAATCAGCTAACTGGAGGCCCCAAGAAACGAACAAGCTATATAGTGGTGGATCTTTCAAAGAAAAAAATTTTTATGTCTTCCCCAATAATCTTAAAGTATATTGTCAAAATTCAGGCCAAGTGGAAGGCTGTCTTTCTGAGAAAGAAATATCTTTCAATGATTGAGGATGTGAGGTAAAAAAAAAAATAAGAGTTCAGGGATAAATTAAGCTCTATTTACAAGATATATCCGCCAGGAAAGAAGATAGATATGAAGATGGTAGAAAATAGGCTCAAAAGAATCAACATGAAAATCACCAACATCATCAAACCCTACGAAAGAGCAGTGAAAAGACCCATCAACGTCTTTACCTCCTTCTGTGTGAATAAACTAACCAACGTAGAGCTGAAGAGCAAGCACGACCGAAATGGAACTATTAGACTGGCATAATTCTTGAAATTAGTGGAATCGAATCACTACCAACAGCTCAAAAAATCAGGTATTGTGGTGACAGACAAAGAAATAAATAACTGTGTGATGTCCAACGGGGCCAATCCTATGTGGTGGGCTGTCTATCACTCGAATTTCGATCTTGCTAATCTTTTCCTCCAAGGTGGAGGCGATCCAAATTCTAAGGATAGTGAGGGTTAAACTTGTCTTCACATGGCTGTCAAAAATGGGGCTGTTCCAATCATTTTTACTCTTCTGGACTACGGAGCTGACCTCAACCGCAAAAACAACAAAAAGGTGACTGCCATATACTACGCCACCTCGAGAATGCTCAAGCTTTTGGGTCTCGAGGAAGGTGGGTTGTTCGGGGAGAAAGACAACAATGCTGCTTACTTCCGAAGGAGCGTCCACTCTGAGATATATAAGGATCATCATTATTGATAGTGTGAATGCAATAGATGAAATAAAGCAATCAGGAGTGAGTGAATCAGGTAGAAGAGTTGGTATGCCGGAGGAGAGAAGAGTTTGGAGGCTTGGGACACAAGTCAAGGATATCTTTCGAAAATTTACTCGAAAATTTGAGCATGCTAATGTTGAGTTTGGCGTATTATATGATTTGCTCGTGGCTGATCTGGAAAAGACTCATGTTCCTGACAAAGAACAAGAGCTGGTTGAAGCAAATATTTTGATAGGTCTACTCTTAGCCTTCCTCTTTGCGATTTGCACCACCTGTCTTGATGTCCCATATCCTGATTGGACTTTCCTTTATCTTCGATTTCATTTTGGTCTCCTCGTAAATGGTTTAGAGGAGAGCTGCTTCCCACCATTATATTTTGGACCAGATTGGATGCTTGCTGATCAACTCCTGCAGCTCTACTTTTTTGCCGTCCTCGATGAAGTAGTAAGTCAGCGAGAGGACCATCAGCATCTTAGAGTTGTAAGTATCGAGTTATAGATCACACTAAATAAGAGAATGCTTACCACATCGAGGAAGGCTGTGATACAGTCGATGATGCTTTCCTTCTTGCCATTATTCATCTCGAACTCGCTGTTTATTCTGAATTGCTGAAGACACAAGATGAAGTCTTTTC
>Ga0100378_1001589_pt1 | contig 23492 bp, 26 predicted proteins | sample CryGeymeta201502_FD_81535 | JGI IMG/M metagenome (GOLD analysis project Ga0100378, IMG submission 81535) | Groundwater microbial communities from Crystal Geyser aquifers in Utah, USA - Crystal Geyser metaG 2015-02 | ecosystem: Environmental > Aquatic > Deep subsurface > Groundwater | place: USA... | reverse complement strand
TTCGGAAAAATTTTCCTGGCACACGATATTTTTGGCTTGGTTGGCTTCAATTATCCAGTTTCGGGTGAGTTCGAGCCAATGATTTCCTTTTCGCTCAAAATCACTCAATTTTTCCTCTTTCGTTTTCTTTTCCGCCATTAAGGCGTTTTTTGTTTGCTGATACTCTGCCAGTTCTAACGCCTCGGCAAGATATGCGTCTGTTAATCTTTCCAGTTTTGTTTTAATGGCGGAAATATCTTTTTTGAGATTTTGAACAGTAATTTTAGCTTGCTCTTTTGCTTGCACTTCTTCTTTTTTTAATTCAGCTAAAACTATTTCCGTGTCGTGGCTCGACAAAGAAACTTTTTGAAGAAATGATTTGATTTGTTGATATAGTTTCTCTTCCCGCAAAAAGTGTTTTTCTTGGCATGGCCCTTTCTTTTTCGTGCATCGGTAGTAAATGTATTCTCTGCCGCTTGGCTTGATTTTCTTTTCAGCGGTTATCGCCGCAGAACAAGGACATTTCGTCAAGCCAAGAAAAGCGAAATTATGTTTCTTTGCTTTTTGCGGGGTTTTCCATTATCAATCATTGCCTGCTGGATTTTATCAAAAAGTTTCTTTGAAATTAACGGCTCGTGAGTGGCTTCGTGGATTTCGCCTTTGTATTTCATAAGACTAATGTAGAAAACATTTTGTAAAAGCTCGTGGATTTTTCCGATAGAAATATCATTGCCTAAATTGCTTTTGAAATTTACCCGTTTGCACCACTCGGCTAATTCTCGGAGATTGTATTTTCCGGTGGCGTAAAGTTCAAAAATCTTTTTTATTTGCTTGGCTTTATCTGTATCAACATCAATTCCTCTAGTTTTGGGATTATTCAAATATCCGAGTGGTGCTTTGCTTGGCCATACACCATTTCTCACTTTTTGCCTCATTCCACGAGTTACATTTTCACGTAGAGCGTCAACATAGTATTTGCTTTGGCCAAAAGCAATTTGGAGCATGAATAATCCCTGCGGTGTTGGTTCAAACCAAAAGGTGGGAAATTTAAGGGCCTTAATCAAGCCACGATCAATCATGTGAATTATTTTCCCGCCATCAACGCTATTTCGGGCAAGGCGATCTGGGTTCCACGAAAGTATGCCATCAGCTCTTCCTCTCTCAATCAATGACAACATTTCTGCGAATTTAATTCGCCCAGGTTCTTTGGCAGTTTTTGCTTCCTGAAAGGAAGCGACAATTTCAAGTTTTTCTTTGGCGGCAAATTCTTTTAATTCAAAAATTTGGGCCTCGATACTCAAAATTTGTCTGTCATCTTCTTCGGTGCTCTTGCGAGCGTAAAGTATATATTTCATATGGTTTTGATTAAAAATTTTCTTTTCCCAAAATGCAGAATCGCCAACTGATTTTCTCGCCCAAAATTCCTTATGATTTGGTGGCCGCCTGCGGCGGCCCTGTGCACAAAAACTTGCAATTTCCTGTCCGGTGGTCTATTCTTAAAGTAGTTCGGACGCATTTCGCCGCCTGCGGCGGCGTGAGTTTGGCCAAAAATTCCGAACCGAAATCCTGAACTTAAAAACTGCCAAAGAACCTGTAAAAAATATCGGCTCGAACCATATTTTGGGAAAAGAAAATTTTTAATCATAAGGAAACATTTAGAGAAATTAGTCGATTTTCTAACTAAATTATAAATTAGGGATTGAAACCAAATAAAGGTCGATCTTGCTAGCAGAGTAAAACTCGCTAGGAGACAAAAATTCAAATTAAATATTAGTAAATATTAAAATGAAAAGAAAATTTAGTATTTTGTTAGTTAGTTGGTACGGTGCTGACTGGATTAGTTTTGAGTTTGGTGGGGATTGCCTTGACTTCTGAGGCCGCGCTAGAGCCAATGCAAAGAAAAATGTGGTTTTCCAAACCCGGTTCGTGAGTGACGTTGCCCAAGACAGGTTAATAAACCGATTCGGTGGAGTCAAGATCAAAGATCTAGACCTAATTGGCGCTAAGGCAGTTTATTTACCGCCAAAGGCAGAAGCAGCTTTAGCTCATCAGTTCGGGGTTTTAAGAATTGATGATGACGTGGTTGTCGAAGCTTTAATTAGGGGTGGCATCGCTACTAAGCCAACTCCCACCCAACCTTCAGAAGTTCTACCTTGGGGAGTTGATAGAATTGATACTGATTTGGTGTGGGGAATTACTACTGGCGATCCAATTCAAGTAGCAATTGTTGATACTGGTATTGATGTTAAGCATCCTGATTTGGTTGGTAATCTCAAGGGCGGAGTAAGCACTGTCGCTTATACCAGAAAGTACAATGACGATAATGGTCATGGCACTCATGTAGCCGGGATTGCGGCGGCGATTGATAATACCATCGGCGTTGGCCCAAAGATTGATTTATATGCGGTTAAAGTTTTAGATAGGCGTGGCTCGGGTTATTTATCAGATGTTATTGAAGGGCTTGACTGGGCAGTTGCCAATGGGATGCAAGTGGTAAATATGAGTTTGGGCACTGCCTCTGATGTTCAATCTTTCCACGATGCAGTGGCCAGAGTTTACGCCGCCGGCATTACCCAGGTAGCAGCTGCTGGCAATACTGGCGGAGCAGTCATTTATCCGGCTACCTATCCAGAAGTGATTGCTGTTTCGGCAACTGATAATACTGATACCATTGCTTCTTGGTCTTCTCGTGGTTTAGAAATAGATTTAGCTGCTCCAGGAGTCAGCATTTACTCCACTTATAAGGGTTCAACTTATAAGACCTTGAGCGGAACTTCAATGGCTGCTCCTCATGTTGCTGGTGTTGCGGCATTAGTTTTAACGGTTCCGGAAAAATGCGAATTTTTATTAGATTCGGTTTCCGGCTGCTCTCCAGCTGAAGTTCAACAAAGATTAGAAGCAACCGCTGAAAATTTAGGAGTTGTTGGCAAAGACAATCTTTATGGCTCTGGTTTAGTTGATGCAGAAAAAGCAGTGCTACAATAAGCTTCGGATAAAAACCTGAAGATTTTTATAGCGAGTTTTACTCGCCAAGGTTTGAAATTGTCAAAGAACGCGGCGAGCCCGTTAAATTTTTTGGGCTTCTCCGTTGCCCCGAGCGAGGCGAGGGGCGTCCGCCGTTAGGCGGATTCCCTCGTGGCCTTCGGGAAACTCTGTCCGAGCTATTTTAAGAATAGCCTACCAAATGGAGAGATGCCGGAGCGGTTGAACGGGCCGCACTCGAAATGCGGTAGACTCGCAAGGGTCTCGGGGGTTCGACTCCCTCTCTCTCCGAAAATTAAATTTTCAAAAATATGCCAAAGAAAATCAACCTTTAAAGAGTATCAGAAGTTTGTAAAAACGATTGCCAAGAAGTTTGAAAATTCCAATGGGGAAATTATTGGGGAAAATATGAGCAAACTGAAAAAACGCTATCCAAAAGAATTCACAACCGAAAGGGCGAAAAGAAAAATGGTTGATTAGGGGGAGAAATAGGGGAGATTGGGGAAATTAGGGGAATTAGGGAAATTGGGGAAAACTTATGAACATCATTTTACAAGACAAGGCGAGATTTTTTGACGATCCGGAAGGGCGAAGGGCCTGGATTTATGGGTTTTCTGAATATGAATTTCAATACGACGAACAGCAGTCGCGGACGGTGCTCAAATGGCACCACCATGAAAAAATTTGGGAGACGATATATATTATAGAAGGAGAGCTAATCACGCGGTGGAAAGAAAATGGGGAAGAGAAAGAGCAAGCTGTGAAAGCGGGTGATCTCATTGAGCCGGGATTCGTTTCGCATACTTTCGAAAATCGGTCTGATGGGGTTACAAAATTCATTGCTGTGAAACTTGTACTTTCGGGAAAAGATAAAAAAGAGGTAATTGAGAAAGATAAGGTTTATGATTAAGTGATAATGATAAACATTCAATGTTAGGTTTCACCTAACATTGAATGTTGGATAAAAAAATGCGCATTGACCCCCACGTTCATTGCCGCGATGGTAAACAGTCGTACAAAGAAACGATAAAGCACGCTTTTGAAGTTGCGAGTTTTCAAGGCGTCACGAAAATATTTGATATGCCGAATACCGATCCGCTGATTACAACAGAACGGCATGTTCAGGAACGCCTGAAACTCGTTCCGAAAGAAAGAATAAATGATTATTATATCTGGATTGGAGTGACAGTAAATGAACGGCAACTCAAAGAAGCAGTGAAATGCTGGGAAAATTACAAAAATGTCATCGGCCTCAAGATGTTTGCCGGAAGATCGGTGGGCGATCTCACAGTTGCTGAAAAAAATGACCAAAAAAAGGTCTATGAAATTCTCGCAGGATTAGATTATCCGGGCGTAATCGCAGTTCATTGCGAAAAAGAAAGTTTTTTGAAAAATGATCTCTGGAATCCGAAGAATCCGATTACGCATGCCGAGGCGAGGCCAAAGGAATCAGAGATTGAATCAATAAAAGACCAGATTGAACTTGCGAAAGGGGCTGAATTTTCCGGAACGCTTCATATTTGCCATATCTCATCGCCGGAATCAGTTGAACTGGTCGAGGTTGCCCGATCAGATATGAAAATGACCTGCGGAGTGACGCCTCACCATACCATATGGTCTGACGAGATGCTTGCGCGACCGGACGGACTGCTATACAAGATGAACCCACCGCTTCGGGACAGGGAGTCTGTCGAGAAATTGCGCGAATATTTGCGAAAAGGGAAAATTGACTGGATTGAAACGGATCACGCCCCGCATGCGGTCGGGGAAAAAATGTTCGAGCCATATATGTCCGGATATCCCTCGCTTTATCTGTATAAAAATTTTATGGAAGACTTCCTGCCGGGCATTGGCGTCAGCCAAGAATTAATTGAAAAAATGACAAGCGGGAATATTTATAAAACATTTGGGGATAAGTTGAAATAATATGGAGATTACGAGACATTGCTTTAGAGGTTTTGGATGCCAAATAAGTAATTCAGTAGGTCGCTAAAACTCCCGACTGACGGGAGTTTTTCTTTACATCAAACAGAATCACTGCTAAGTTAAATAAAGGCAAAATTTATGCTTTCAATTATTCAAGACAATCTGGGCTTGAGTGTGATCGGAGCGGCGATCGTGGATATTTTGCTTTTGATCTGGAATATTTTTCTGCATCTCAATATAAGCCGGATCAAAAGAAACCAGCAGCAACTTTTTTCCGGAAAGAACGGGGCTGATCTTGAGAAAACGATTCTTGAACACGCGAAAAATATGAAAGAGCTTGATCGGGATATTCAGGATCTCTATGGCATTTCGAACCAGATTCACAATTTGGCAAAAAAATCAGTGCATAAAGTCGGGATTGTGCGTTTCAATCCCTTTAAGGATTTTGGGGGAGATCAAAGTTTTTCGGTGGCGCTTCTCGACGGTGAGAATTCCGGAGTGGTGATTTCCGCGCTTCACTCAAGGGAAAGCAATCGGGTTTATTCGAAACCGGTTGAGAAAGGAAAAGCAGTGAAATATCCGCTGACGGATGAGGAGCTGGAAGCCATAAAAAGGGCGGAAGCAGGGGCTGGAGCGGGAAAGAAAGCGTGAATTTAGAAATTAGGGAAATTGGGGTAATCGGGGAAATAAGGGAAATTTTTTTATGGAAGAAATTGGGAAGAAAAAAGTGAAAATTCCGTCGCTGGTAATCGTGAAGAAGTTCGCAGAGCTTTTGGGTTTGACAGTGACGGACGTAATAAAAGAGTTGATGAAGAACAAGATTCTTGCGACGATCAACGATGAGATTGACTATGATACGGCGGCGGTGATCGCGTCGGATTTGGGGTTTGAAATAGAAGAAGATCTTGAGGCAACCGGGACTGGCGCGATGACACTTAAACAGCTCGACGAGGTTCTCAAAAAAGAAAAAGAATCGGGGAAAAATTTGAGACACCGCCCGCCGGTCGTCACGATTTTGGGACATGTTGATCACGGAAAAACAACTCTTCTTGATGCCATCCGTAAAACTTCTGTTGTCGAAAAAGAAGCTGGCGGAATAACCCAGCACATCAGCGCTTATCAAGTGAAAAAGAAAGGAGAATTGATCACTTTTGTTGACACGCCGGGTCACGAAGCTTTTTCAGCAATGCGGGAACGGGGAGTTAGTCTGGCCGATATTGCTATTTTAGTGGTGGCGGCTGATGACGGCGTCCGGCCGCAAACGGAAGAAGTGATTCAGTATCTCAAAGAGAAAAAAATTCCGATGGTGGTGGCGATTAACAAAATTGACAAGCCCAATGCCAATATTCAAAAGGTAAAACAGGAACTGGCTGATCGGGAAATTATAATTGAGGAGTGGGGCGGAAAAGTGGTCTGCGCCGAAATTTCGGCCAAACAGAACATTGGAATTGACGAACTTCTTGACATGATACTCCTTGTGGCCGAAGTTGAAGACTTGAGAGCGAATTATAAACGGTTGCCATTGGGAGTCGTGGTTGAAGCCCGTCTTGATTCCAAGAAAGGAAGCATCGCGACAGTTTTGGTGCGAACAGGAACTCTCAAGGAAGGGCAGGATGTAATTGCCGGAGCAATTTCCGGGCGGGTGAGGAGACTTGAAAATTTCAAAGGAAAGCAACTGAAAGTTGCCGAACCTTCGACGCCGGTGACAGTGATTGGGCTTAATCAACCTCCGAATGTGAATGATGTTTTGCAGGGCATTGCGGACTTGAAATTCGCAAAGGCAATCCAGAAAGGCCTTGAAGCTGAAGGAAATGGCGCGAAAAAACTTGATTCGAAGACGATGCTGAAAAGTATTGAGGATCAGAATATAAACCGCCTCAATATTGTTCTCAAGACGGATGTTCAGGGGTCGCTCGAAGCGATTGACCAGATTTTGGGAACGATTAAATCCGACGAAGTTGGAATAAATTATGTGAAGCAGGGGGTAGGCGATATTACTGAATCGGATGTGAAGCTTGGCCAAAATTCAGGGGCAGTTGTTTTCGGCTTCAACAGCCAGCCGACCACGGTGGCCAAGCGTTTGGCGCAGATGAATAATGTGGAAATAAAGACTTATCGGGTGATTTATGAGTTGGTAGAGGAAATCAGGAAGCGGCTGGAAGAAATGTTGGGCGAGGAAGTTGTCCGGACTGATCTTGGAAAACTGAAAGTTTTGGCAGTCTTCAAAACCGGAAAACAGGACATGATTGTGGGCGGAAAAGTTACTTCCGGCAAAATGATAAATGGCGAAAACATTGAAGTTTTTCATAACGAAAAATTATTAGGACGAGGAAAGCTTTCAAATCTTCAGCAAAACAAAATTAATATTGATAAAGTGAAAGAAGGGCTCGAATGCGGGATTACTTTTGAGGGGGAAGCAAGAATCAAAGAGGGTGACACGCTGGTTTGTTTTCATGAAGAGGTGGTGAAGAAGACGTTGTAAGAAATTTACTATATGTTTTCCAGGATTGACCGTATCAATGAATTGATAAGAGAAACTTTGGCGGAAATTGTTGCAAGGGAGCTAGAAATGCCTCCCGGTGTTTTTGTGACGGTCGTGAAAGTTGACACTTCGCGCGATCTTCGCTACGCTAGAGTGTTTGTGAGTATTTTTCCGGAAAAGAAATTTGGGAGGATGCTGGAGCTTCTTGAGAAAAAAATCTATTTGATTCAGGGAATGCTCAATAAAAAGCTTCACATGAAGCCATTGCCGAGAATCGAGTTCGCGGCAGATAAAACCGAAGCCGAAGCGGATAAAATTGAAAAATTGTTAAAGGAAATTTAAAAAAATACTAAGATATGATCTATAAATTCTCCAAAGAATTCAACCAGATCAAAAAAGAGCTTGAGAAGGCGAAAAGAATTCTTCTCGTGGCTCACGCGCGGCCGGATGGCGATACCGTCGGGTCAGTTTTCGTTTTGAAAGAATATTTGGCCGGCAGTCTGGGGAAAAAAGCGGTTGTGACTTGTCTCGATTCTTTTTCTGAACACCTGAAAGATATCTTCGTTGGTGAAGATTTTGTAGATCCGGAAAAAGTGAAAATAAATGATTATGATCTTTTGATAGGCTGTGACGCGGTTGAACGTGGATTTGAAAAAATCGTAACCAGCAAGAATAAAAACCAGACAATTATTCTTCTTGACCATCATCCTCACTTGGAAATGAAAAAAATAAAGCCTGATATCGTGATAAGCGACGAAAATTACTCGGCCGTTTGCGAGATACTTTATGACTTTTTTGATTTTCACCGGATTGAAATCAGCAAAAAAATGGCAACCTATCTTCTCACGGGAATTTTGGGCGACACGGGAATGTTTCAGCACGCCAACACCACTCCCCGGGTGATGGAAATAACAGCCGGCCTAATGAGAAAGGGAGCGCCGCTTGCCAAAACCATTCAGTCGAGCTTTAAAAGCAAGAGACTTGAAACGCTGAAATTGTGGGGCCGTGCTCTCGAGCGCGCCGAGATGAATGAGAAAACCGGGGTCATAATGTCGTATATAACAAAGGAGGATCTTGATGAGCTCGGCGCTACTTCAGAGGATATTTCAAGCGTGGCGGAAATCCTAAATACCGTTTCGGAAGCCAAATTTTCATTGGTGCTGGCGGAGCAGGAGGACAACAAAATAAAAGGAAGTCTTCGCAGTGAATGGTATAAGAACGTGGATGTTTCCGAGATCGCGAGAAAACTTCGCGGCGGCGGACATCGCCTCGCTAGCGGGTTTGAGGTTGCAGGGAAATTAGTGAAAAATGAAGAGGGAATTACGGTGGAATAAAATTCTTTTTATGCTTCAATACAAAAACCTCGAAGAAAAAATAAAAGCGTGTCAGAGATGTCATCTTCGCGAGACTTGCCTCAACGTTGTCCCAGGCGAAGGCAATGTCAATGCCGAAATTATGTTTATCGGCGAGGGACCGGGTGAAAATGAGGATAAGCAGGGCCGGCCGTTTGTGGGCGCGGCGGGAAAGTTTCTGGATGAATTAATTGCAATAATTGGAAAAAAACGGGAAGAAGTTTTCATTGCCAACATTTTGAAATGCCGCCCGCCGGGAAACCGCGATCCGCTTCCCGAAGAAGTGGAAGCTTGCTGGCCGTGGCTAGTGGAGCAAATAAAAACAATAAAGCCTAAATTGATTGTTCTTCTGGGGCGACATGCCATGGAAAGATTTTTGCCCAACCAAAAAATTTCCAAGATTCGCGGGCAAGCTCTGCGCCGGGAAGTTCCCGAAATTGGCAAACAAGTCTTTTATGTAATGTATCATCCCGCTGCGGCGCTTTATCAGGGAAGCTTGCGGGAAGTTTTAATTTCTGACTTCAAAAAAATTCCAAAGGTGCTGGAAGCAATAGAGAAGGAAGAAGATATACCGGTGGCGGATAAAGTTGAAGAGAAAGTTGCGGTGGAGGAGAATAAGCAGACGACGCTGTTTTAGTTAAAAGTTTGTTGACCATCACTTCAAATGATGGTAATTTTTTATCAGTTGCGTTTCGGCCGGGTGGCGAAGTAGTCTAACGCGGCGGTCTGCAAAACCGCTATTCATGGGTGCAAATCCCATCTCGGCCTCAAAATAACCTGCCCGGGTGATGGAACAGGCAGACATGCAGGACTTAAAATTCTGTGGGAGAAATCCCGTGCGAGTTCGAGTCTCGCCCCGGGCATAGTTTCTATGCTTGAAAAAAAATACAGAAAAAAAATAATAATCTCCGCCGATGATTTTGGAAAAAGCGAGCTGGCGAACAAAAATATTTTGAAGCTGGCACAATCAGGAAAGCTGGATAGCGTTTCGGTGATATCGGACGGAAATTTTGGCAAGGAAGAGCTAAAAACCCTCGCGAATACAGGGGTTAAACTCGATGTTCATTTGATTTTAAGAAATCGTCTGGAAGACAGAAAAAGAATAAAAGAAGGCTTCTTCAGAAGGTGTCTTATTTTTTTTGAAAATTATCTTTTCGGCTTGCTGGGAGGGAAAAAAAGGATAGAAAAAGACTGGGACGGTCAAATTAGACAATTTATTAATATTGTTGGGAAAACGCCGGACGGGATAAACTCCCACCGCTATGATCACTTTTTTCCGGTTTACTTTCCCGTTGCGCTGAAACTGGCCAAAAAGCATGGGATAGGGCGAATTCGTTTTGGAAAAATCCTCGCGGCCGGGAAAAACCGCCTCGTTTCGGGCATATTAAGGTCTTTTTGGGGAAGAGATAGAAAAAAATTCATCAATTCCCGGTTGGAATCTTACGATTATTGCGTGAATCTGGATTGGATAAAAGAACCGCAAAAATTTTTTGAGAGTCTTCCGGATGGAAAAATTGAACTTGTCGCTCATCCGGAACGCGAAGAAGAATATAATTTCATAAATAATCTTACAAAATGAATATCTGGATTTATACTCTGGCAAGCGTAACAATCATCAGTCTTGTTTCACTCATCGGCATCTTCACTTTTTCCATAGGGAGGGAAAAGTTGAGAAAAGCGATTGTGTTTATTGTCAGTTTTGCCGCCGGCGCTCTTTTTGGTGATGCCCTGATTCATCTTCTTCCCGAATCATTTGAAGAGATTGGATCAAGTCTCACAGTATCCCTCCTTGTTCTTTTGGGCATAATTTTCTTTTTCATTCTCGAAAAATTCATTCACTGGCGGCATTGCCATGTGCTTGAATCGGAAAAACATCTTCATCCGGTTGTTTTTATGAACATTATTGGAGATTTCGTGCACAATTTTATTGATGGTATTCTTGTTGCGGGAAGTTTTTTGGTGAGTATCCCGCTTGGGATCACGACTTCGATAGCGGTGATACTTCACGAAATACCGCAGGAAATTGGTGATTTCGGAGTGCTCCTTTTTGGAGGTCTGACGTTCAGAAAAGCTCTCCTTTTTAATTTCCTTTCGGCAACAACTGCCATAGTCAGTGCGGCGCTGACCCTTTTTCTCGGATCATATTTGCAGGAGAAGATTTTGTATCTGCTTCCGGTAACCGCCGGCGGATTTTTGTATATCGCCGGGTCCGACCTCATCCCCGAGCTCAAGCACGAAACAAAAATAACTGCCTCGATCGGGCAGTTGGCAGCGATGATTCTTGGAATTGCGATAATGGCATTACTCCTTTTGTTTGACTAGGCTCTTCGGCGATTATTTCAAAATATCCAGCAGATTCTGTCCCGTCATCTCCGGCGGGATTTTTAGGTTCATGGAGGCAAGAATTGTCGGCGCGACGTCGCTCAAGATCCCCTTTACGTTATTTTTGCTTTCCAAAATTTCCGATTCTGTTTTCTCGCGCTGGTTTCGGGAAGTTATGTACCAAAAAGGCACGGGTAAAATCGAATGTTCCGTATTGACTTCTTCGGTTTTCGGGTTTGTGATTTCTTCCGCGTTTCCGTGGTCGGCGGTTATGAAAACAGTCCCGTCAAGATTGACGAACTGCGGAATAAGTTTCCCGAGGCACTCATCAACTGTTTCGATAGCTGAAATGGTAGCTTCCATCTTTCCGGTGTGGCCCACCATGTCGGGATTGGCAAAATTCATAAGGACAAAAGAATATTTTCCCTTGCCAAGCTCTTTCAGTACTTTTTCAGTTATGGCAGGAGCGCTCATTTCGGGAACTTTATCGTAGGTAGGGGCCGCCTGTGAAGGAACAAGAATGTGATCCTCATTTGGAAAAGGCTCCTCTTTTCCGCCGTTGAAAAAATAGGTCACGTGGGCGTATTTTTCCGTTTCGGCGATTCGAAGCTGGTGAAGCCCCGCCTGGCTTATCACTTCCCCGAGACAATTTTTGATGGCAATTGGCGGAAAAGCGGCTCTTACGGGAAGCGCTTCTTCATATTGAATCAGTGAGACAAATTCAATTTCAGGCAAATATTTTTTCCTTGGAAACTTGGAAAAAGTGGGAAGGGAAAAAGCTTTTGTCAGCTGCCTGGCTCTGTCTTCGCGAAAGTTGAAAAAAATAACAGAATCTTTGTCGCCGATGGTTCTCGATTCTCCTTCAGCTCCTTCAATCAGCGTAGGCTCGACAAATTCATCGGTAATGCCGGATTTATATGATTTTTTTATGGCTTCGAGAGCGTCTTTCTCCTTTTTACCTTTTCCAAGGGTCAGGAGATTGTAGGCTTTTTCGGTCCGGTTCCAATTGTCGTTTCGGTCCATGGCGAAATAGCGGCCGCAAATTGAGGCGATTTTTCCGCATCCGTATTCGCTCAAGCGGATTTCAATGTCTTCGATGATCTTTTCGCCGGAGCGGGGAGGGGCGTCCCGGCCGTCGGTGAACAAGTGAAAATACACTTTTGGAAGCTTGTTGTTCTTTGCAAATTCAAGAAGGGCGTACAAGTGGTCGAGCGAGCTGTGAACGCCGCCGTTAGAAGCTAGTCCCATGATATGGAGAGCGCTCCCGTTCTTTTTTACGTTCTCGGCCGCGGCCAGGAGCGCTTCGTTTTTGAAAAAGGTTCCATCCTGAATAGCCAGTGTTATTCTGGGAAGGTTTTGATACATGATGCGTCCCGTCCCCAAAGTGAGATGTCCCACTTCTGAATTTCCCATCTCGCCCCAGGGAAGGCCGACAGAAATGCCCGAGGCCTGGAGCAGTATTTGAGGATAATATCGGGAGAGTTTGTCGATCGTCGGAGTATTGGCTTGGGCGATGGCGTTTCCTTCGTAATTTGGATTTTCACCCCAGCCGTCGAGGACAATGAGAAATGTAGGCTTGATCATTTTCAATAAGTGACCAATTTTAATTTTACGATTAGATTTTATCATATTAAACAGGACTTTGACAAAAAAGATAAATTGCTTTATCATACCTTTTGGTAATTAATTATTGAATTCATTGGTAACATATCTAAAGAATTTTAAATTTTAAATTTAAAATTTTAAATTAGAGCAAACTTTAAATCTGTAAAAATTATCCGAATGTTGTCAGGCTGTTATCAACTGAATAGAGAAAAAAACTATGGAATTAAGCCTGGGACTTCTTTTTATTGGAATTTTGAGTTTGGTGGTTGGCTCGGTTTTGGGATATTTTGCCCGCCAGTCAATTGCTAAGAAGCAGTTAGGAACCGCGGAGGGAAAAATGAACAAAATGGTCGAAGACGCCAAGGCTGAAGCCGAGGCGGTGCTTTTGGCGTCCAAGAAAAAATCGGTTGAGATTCTGGAAGAGGCCAAAAAAGAAGAAAGAAAAAGACAAGAGCAGATTTTTCATCTGGAGAAAAGGCTGAGGGCTCGTGAGGAGACGCTGGATAAAAAATTAGACGAACTTGAGAGGGGAAAAGGACTTCTCATTCGAAAAGCGGAGGAGATCAAGAGAATCAGAAAAGAGACGGAAAGCGCCCGTCAGGAGCAATTGAAACGCCTGGAAAAAATTGCCGGTCTTTCCAAAGAAGAAGCGAAAAAAGTTCTCCTGCAGCTGGCGGAAGATCAGAACAGAGAAGCGCTGGCTGAAAAAATCAAGAAAATGGAACAGCAGGGACACGAGGAATTGGAGAAAAAAGCGCGGAGCATTATGAGCCAGGCTATGCAAAGGTACGCAGGCAGTCACGCTTCCGAAACAACCACCTCAACAGTTGCTATTCCCTCGGATGAGCTCAAGGGAAGAATCATCGGCCGGGAAGGAAGAAACATCAAAACGCTTGAGAGGCTTGCGGGCATTGAAGTAATCGTTGATGATACGCCGGAAGCCATTGTCATATCCGGCTTTAATCCGGTGCGGCGGGAAATTGCTCGTCTGGCGCTCGAAAGATTGATTGAAGACGGCCGGATCCATCCGACCAGAATTGAGGAAGCGGTGAATTTTGCCAAAACGGAAGTGAACAACAAAATCAAAGAAGCCGGGGAAGCAGCGGCTTATGATGTCGGCGTGGCCGGCCTTGATCCAAAATTAATCCAACTCATTGGAAGACTGCGTTTTCGGACAAGTTACGGACAAAATGTGCTGTTGCATTCTCTTGAAGTGGCGCATTTAGCCGGGGCACTGGCGGCGGAACTGGGAGCGAATGTCAGCGTTGCCAAGAAAGCGGGACTTCTTCATGATATTGGAAAAGCGGTTGATCACGAGGTTCAAGGAACACATATTGAAATCGGAATCAATATCCTCAAAAAATTCGGGATTGAAAAAGCGGTGATTGACGCGATGAAATCTCATCACGAGGATTATCCTTTCGAAAGCAATGAGGCAATGATAATCGGTGCGGCGGATGCTCTTTCCGCTTCGCGGCCGGGAGCCAGAAAAGATACTTTGGAAGATTATCTCAAGCGCCTCGAGGATCTTGAAAAAGTGGCAACATCTTTTGAGAACGTGGAGAGAGCTTACGCCATTCAGGCCGGGAGAGAGATCCGGGTTTTTGTGAAGCCGGATCAAATAGACGATCTTGGTTCGATGAAACTCGCCCGGTCAATCGCGGATAAAATCGAGCAGGAGCTTAAATATCCGGGGGAAATCAAGGTGAATGTTCTTCGCGAAACACGGGCAATGGAAATGGCGAGATAGGTTGAATATATTTCAAAAAAATACTACAATACTTTTAGGCTTTAAATATCGAAAAAAATAGAAAGCGGGGTGTATTATGGCAACTGACATAAACAAAGAGATATTAGTCGAAATGGTGTCGAATAAAGTCGGGCAGACAAAAAAGGAAGTCGAGATAATCGTTGACGCTGTTGTTGAAATTATTACCGACGCGCTTCATCAGGACCGAAAAGTGACCATCGCCGGATTCGGCACTTTCAAAGTAACTCATCGCGGGGCGCGGGAGGGCATTAATCCTCAAACAAAAGAGCGCATCACGATCCAGGCGGTGAACACTCCGAAGTTCACGGCGGGAAAACGGCTCAAAGAGGCAGTGAGATCTCAAAAGACTGCTCCGGCGCCGGAAAGCGGCGGGCAAGCGGAAACTTCTTCAGAGCAAAATGCGTAAGAAATATTTTTTGTATATCTGGTCCTTTGCCCCGCTTTCTTGCCCCGCACCAATTCTGGAATACTTTTTTATATTAAAACATTGCAGAGAGCAAAGCGGCTTCGCCTTTCATAAGCGGACAATTAGAGGTTCGCTTTTGGAATTGGTGCGGGGTGAATGGGGCAAAGTTTTTATCGGGCTGTCGTATACCGGTAGTACGCATGCTTTGGGAGCATGTTGACTGGGTTCGATTCCCAGCAGCCCGAAAAAAATTGATAAAATATTTTTTTCAAGTTAGGATTTAATATGAGACGCGGGTATAGTATATTGGCTATTATGTCAGGTTTCCAACCTGAAGAAACGGGTTCGACTCCCGTTACCCGCTCAACCGAAAATGGTGTGAGGTGAAATTCCGCTCACCCGCTCAAGGTGGAATATTTTTTATCTTGTGCTACCATAAAAGTATGGATAAGGCGAGATTTTTAAGGGTATACGCGAATCTGCCGATCAAAATCCGCGAGCAGGTGGTTTTGGTTATTGATGATGGCTCCGAGAAAAAGCCCATCTCATGGAATGTCGCCTATGTTGAAATAGAAAACGAAACCGCTTTGGGCAAAAAGATATTCGACAAGCTCGTGAAATTAGAATTGATTTGATATTTTTATGAAGGAGAACAAAGAGAAAAAAAAATCCGGCAAAGAAGAGAAAATGGATTCTGATGTGAAGGAGCTGGTAAAAATGAGATTAAGCACGATTCCGAAGGGGCTTAGCGTTTCAATCGGTTCGTGGGGAAATTTCAAGGTGGAAGATTTAATAAGGCATGTCGAGATGGAAGACGAAATCGGGAAAAGCATCGTTGAAATAGACATGGAGTTTCTTCGCGATCTTAAAAACGGAAAACTATATGAGCAAATCGCTTTTGATAACCAGACCTAACTATGAAATCACGACGCGGTATTTGTATGTCTGGAATAAGGAAGTCATAAAAGAAGCAAAGAACAGAGGCATCGGTGTCATGGATTTGCGAAGGGAAAAAGCGAATAAAAAAGAATTTACGGGCAGGATGATCAAGGTCAATCCTGCTTTAGTTTTGCTCAACGGACACGGAGGAAACGAATGTGTTAGAGGACATAACGATGAAATTATCGTGAGGGCGGGGGACAACGAAGAAATTCTTAAAGGAAAGATAATTTACGCTTTGTCTTGCCAATCAGCCTTGCTTTTGGGGCCGAAAAGCATGGAAGCGGGCTCAATCGCTTTTATCGGGTATTCGAGGAATTTCGTCTTTTTCACCGACGATAGCAAGATTTCCCGCCCCGAAAACGACAAAGTGGCTAAACTCTTTCTTGATCCGTCAAACAGACTTTCCATTTCTTTGGTCAAGGGCAACGCGATTTTTGAAGCCGTCAGGAAATCCAAAAAACATTTTTCCGAAAATATAAGAAAATTATTGAACAGCGATGTTAGTCCGCAGGATTATTCGTCTTCACTTGTTCCTTATTTGGCCTGGGACATGAAATATCAGGTTTGTCATGGCAATCAGAATGCTTGTTTCTAAATCAACCGCTAATTTACTTGCTCCCAAAGTTAAACTTTAGGAGAGGTTACATTCTAGAATCTACCTAGATTGAAATAATAATTATTTACAATAAAATAAATGGAAAACTTATTTATAATCTTAACGCTGGCTTCATTGGTTTGTTTTTTATTGAGTTGGATTATACCAAATACATTTTCTCCTTTGTTTAAAAATAAACTATCAAAAGGAAAAATAAGACTTGTATTTGGCTTATCTATTATTGCCTTTTTTGTATTGTTTGGGATAACCTCGGATAGCAATGACTCTAAAACAAAAAACGAAGAACCTGCCATTTCCCAAGAAAAAACAGGAGTTGCTAATTTGCAAGAAAATAAACAAGAAAGTTCGCAAGAAAATGTGAAAAAAGAAGAAATAAGTGAAGTTGAAGAAAAAGATTTTTCTATTTATGACGAGTTTTTCAATGTAAAAAATACACAACTAAAAAGAGCAGATCAGATTGTTAACAATCTATCAGCAAGCAGACACCAGGAACTTATAAAAATGGCTAACCCGACCGAATCCAAAGAATACGATACACTTTTAGATGTGCAAAATCAGTTATATGCCGTTGAAAAAAAGCTTGATGAAAATAACCCATTGCATAAGGTGATGACAGACGCAATCAATTTCTATCATGATTTCATGGAGTCATGCAAAAGTTGGTTAATTTTATTGCCTTCTTCTCTTGAGTTTAGCGACTGGAATAATTTTAAACTAGCAGATAACGCTCTTATTGAACAAATGCCGAAAGAATGTGGAAAAGATGAGAGAAAAAGCGGAAATCAAAAGACAGAAGAACTTCTTAATCTGTTGAAAGAAAAGGGATACAAAAGCAATATATCTGTGACTACTGCTTTAGATAAGCAGCAAAATCAAATTCCACAATCCAAATCTTACAAACAAATTTTTTCGTTTAGTGGCGAAGGTGCAAAAAATTCAGAAACATTTACAATAACTGGCAGTAAATTTAGAATCAAATATGATTGTGCAAAGATAAATATGACACCTCTTTGCCAGGCTATATTAAGAAGTCCAAACGATGAATCTCTGTATAAAGAAATTTTCAATACAACTGGAGAAACTCAAAGTGAAACTATTTTTTATAAAAAAGGAACTTTCTATATTGAAGCAACTGTCATGGGAGGAGAATTCGATATAATTGTTGAGGAGTATAAATAATTTAAAAAGATTATACAAAGGATGGAAAAAATAGTGGCAACTGTTTCTAGCGGAGTATGGAATAGATACTTGATAAACCAATACGAATGGAAGTCTGTTTGCAATAATAATCCAATTAGTGGGTTAAGATCTCGGAATGAGTCCACTCATTCAAACTTTTATTATGTAGCGTCTGGGATTAATTCATATTTAGAGAAAGAACATTGCGGAGGAATTAACCAAATTAGTTTTTCTTTAAGTGAAAAAATCAATAAAGTTGATAGCTACTTGATTAGACCAAAAATAAATTCTGACGAATTTGAAATAGCTTTAATCGATAAAGAAATCTACCCGGATTTGCATCATATTAAAAATAAAGAATTGTATAAAGTATTTCCCGTATTAGATAAATCAGAATAATCACGGAGAAAGTTTCAAGGGTTTTCTCGGAAAAAAGTTCGAGCTTCAGCGCAAAAACAGCTCACGAAACAAAAATCCCTCAAAGGGGATTTTTGTGTGATTCAACTGAAAAGGAAAACATGAATTTCTCTTAACCAAGATGCTCAATATTAGATTTGAGTATATTTATTGCTTCTTCAAGAGTTTTTTTGGCGGAACCAAGATTATCTACGAGCTTTTTCTTTGACATAAAAAGCCTCTTTGCCTTATTGATTAATTGAAATTTTGCCTGCTCTGCTTGTTTTGAATAAGGAAGGGCACGAATTGTGTCTAACAAATGTAGCGCTCTGCCTATTCTTTTATTCAGTTCAACAACTTCATTGTTATTAATCCTTGAGGCAGGCGGTTTAGTTAGGTAATCGCGAAACACCGCGTGACGCATCACCTCCGTAATATATGCTGTGGATCTGTGCATGGCTCCAGCAGAGCGTCTTTTTTCAAGAATCAATAACTCTTTGCGGAGAGCCATTATAGGCATAATTAATTGCATTTCGTTCATTCGCTTAGCAAGGTTATTCAGAGCCGCTACGGTTCTGGCCGCAAGCGCGCCGGGATTTTCCCGGCCAAGTCTGTCCCTAAACCCCATAACTGCGTCGGCTTGGTCTTTCACTGCGACTTTAAACTCATTTCTGCAGTTTTCAAGCTGCAGCACAACATCGGCTAATTGCATTTGCAGATCTTGCTTGTCTTCTGGCTTTGCCATTCGCCAGCTGGTCAATAGTTCATTTGCATGCTCAATAACTTCCTGAATACTTTCAATTTTTGAAAATTCGCTGATTCGGCTTTTTTCTTCGGAGCGATAAATTTCCAGGATATTATCTTGCATCCTGATTGCTGAATTTATACCATCAACTTTTTGCCGGACTCGCATTGGACTTCCAGCATGCTTTCCTGATTTTTCCCAGCGAGGTATTTCCAAAAATCCGTCGCTTAAAATGCGAATTCCGGCGTTCTGCATATTTTCATACCACTGTCTTTCCTCTTTTGGCATTTTCGACAGATCAATAGGCGCGCTTTTCTCCTTTTTTATTATCTCGTGCGCAACATCATCAGTCGATCGAGATTTGTTAGTTCGCGGACGTTTGTAATAATCATCTACCGCCTTGTTGATTTTATGCGCTTCAGTTTCTATTTTGTTTTGTCCTGGAAACGAAACGGGCATTTTTTCTTTATTCATGTTCTCGTAATTTAAATCTAGGGTCTTATCAATCTTCCAAAAGGCTTACAAGACCCTAATCTATTATACTAAAATTATAGTTTTAATTGAGGCTCTTGTCTATAAACCTGGTTCTAGCTGCATGAACTAGCCAGCTCATTTCGGAAAATTGTGATTTAAGTTGATTTCTTTTGGAAAATCTGCTATAATGTAAAAAGAATAGACCCCATACCAATTCCATTCGAGTTTTTTCTAAAAACATAACGAAAGCGCGAAGCGGCTTTGCTTTCGGACATGCTTGATTTAGGGATTAACTATAGAATTGGTACGGGGCAAGACGGGTGAGTCCCGTTTTTTGTTTTTTATGAAGAAAATCAAAAGAAAAATCAAAAAAATAATGAAAAATCCGGAAGAGGCGGTTTTTGTCGGTTTAGTTATTTTGTCTTTGTTTTTTGTCGGGCTGTGTTTCGGAAATATAAGAAATGATGTCCAGAAGCCATTTCCCGTTGCCAAAGAAAATTCCTCGTCTGACTTGGAGAGAAAAGTCAGAAGGGTAGTTTCGGACTACCCAATTGAAAAGATGGCGCCGTACATTTCCAAACAGGACGGAAAAGTAGCGGCTTATCTGGTCGCGATTGCCAAAAAGGAAAGCGACTGGGGAAAATATTCGCCCAAGAAAAGAGGAAAGGAATGTTTCAATTATTGGGGATACAAAGGGAGATACAACCGCAACGCGGCCGGGTACAGCTGTTTTGACTCGTCGGCCCAGGCGGTGAACGTGGTCGGAAGGCGCATTGAAAATCTCATCGCCAAAAAAATTGACACGCCCCGCGAAATGGTACTCTGGAAATGCGGATCAGCTTGCAGCGCGCGAAGTTCCGCCGACGCGGCCAAGTGGGTGAGCGACGTAAGTTTGTATTACAAGAAAGTTTATAACTAGACTGGTTACTTTGCTCCAAAAATGCTTGTCGCACCATTCGCGAGTTCCAGCGAACTCGCTCATTGTAGAATTTGCTCGTGATTTCCCCGACGTGACGTCGGGGAAAACCATGCTCACTCGCAAATAATACTGCGACGAAGCATTTTTGGAACATAGGGTAAAGTATTCAACGCTAGCCGTTGTTTTTTTATCCCTCACCAATTTTATATAATTTAAGTTTCAGTTTTTGTCCGTCAACTTCAACGGTGAGCCGTCAGAAAAATTGGTGAGGGATAAATTTGCCAAAAAATGCAAGTATGCTAGGGTGTTTTGATGTATTATAATTGCTAGCGAACCCACAAGCGAAAGCTTACTTTCGCTTGTGACGAGCGACGCAATTTCAAGCGCCGTAGCAGCGCTTATTTACCATATGGATACAGGCGACAACAAGCTGGTTGAAGAATATCTGAACGGCCGGGAAGAGGTTTTTGCGAAACTGCTCGAAAAACATCTTTCGCCGGTTTTCAATTTTCTCTATCGGATTACTGGCAGCAAAGAAGTTGCGGAAGATCTGGCGCAGGAAACTTTTGTAAAGGTTTGGAAAAATCTTAAGAATTTTAACAGAAACAGGAGTTTTAAAGCTTGGCTCTTCACGATTGCAAAGAATACAACTTACGATTATTTCAAAAAGAAAAAAGAAGTTGCCTTTTCTGCATTTGTGAATGAAGAGGGAGAGAGCATATTTAATGAAATAGCCGGTGAAAATATTCTGCCCGATGAAATTCTGCATCGAAAAGATATCGCAAACGAACTTGAAGAAATATTAAAAAAACTCCCGCCGCACTACCGCGCCATATTATTGCTTCACTATAAAGAAGACTTTTCCCTCCATGAAATCGCCGAAATTTTGGGTGAACCCTACAACACGATCAAAAGCCGGCATCAAAGGGGGTTGGGAAAGTTGAAAAAAATAGTATTATTTTAATAAAAATCATTTTTTACAAATAAACACTAAATTAAAAGATAAATATCTCCAAAATTTATTTTTTATATAAAAATTTCTATTTCTTCCAACTGGTATCTCCCCGAAAAATATTATTTTTTCAAAACCTGCTTCATGAAAATACTTATTCCAGACATTAGGGGAATATGTTGAGCGATGGGTTTTATCAATCAGATTTGAAATATAAGTAAATGTTTTGCCGATGATTCCAAAATTATTCGGAACCGATCCAATTAGCATTCCTTTTTTTCTAAGACTAGATTGCAATTTAATAATCACCCCGTAAGGATTTGTTGTGTACTCAAGTAAATTAAATACAGCAATCACGTCATAGCAATCATTCGGTAAGGAGCTTTTTTCAATGTCTTTCTGGCAGGCCTTGTCGCCAATTAACCGGGTTGCCTGTTCGATGGCATAATGGGAAATATCAAAACCTTCGATTTCAAAGAATTTCTCCGCTTCTTTCAATAATTTACCTTCGCCGCATCCAATTTCAAGAAATTTACCCGCTTTTTTATGTTCGGTTATTTTTTTAATCCGGTTCTGATTTCTTTGGGAATTTCCCCTTTCTCTATAAAAATAATTTTTATAGTAATTTTTATCGTATTTTGTCTTTAAAATACTCATAGATTAGGTATCAACAGGCTTAAGCTATATTATCAAATATTTGAAAAAGTGTATATTCAAATATTGCGTCCATTCCAGCCAATCATTCGTATTAACAACATGACCCAAAATATCCAAAAAATCTTCAAGAATCTCAAGCATATCGAACCTTCGCGGGGGCTCGAAGGGAGGATATTGAAAGCAGTTGCAATCGAAAACAGCCGAAAAGTGGCGAGAAAGCTGATGTTTGCCCGTGGCGGGCTAACGGTGTCTTTTGGCGCGCTGGTTTATACTCTATTCGTCTTTGGGCAGGCGTTTTTGGAGTCCGATTTTTGGAATCTCGCGAAGCTTGTTTTTTCCGACACGGGAACAATATTTTCAAATATGGGATCATTCTCAATTTCTCTTCTCGAAACTTTGCCGGTCGTGGAAATTTCCGCAATGCTCGTTCCGGTTCTCGCCGTGATGCTGATGTTGAGTTGGTATTTCAAATTTAGTAATAATAATTTTAAGCATTTAACATAACAAATATATGAACATCCAAGAAACAATGAAATCAAAAAAATTTAAGATTGCTACGTTGGCTGTGGGTGTATTCATCATCGTGCTCGTAAGTTTTGCGGGAGGAGTAGCAATTGGATTTCACAAAGCCAAGTTTTCCTATAAGTTCGGAGAAAACTATGAGCGCAATTTCATCGGCGGTCATCCCGGACCGATGGGAATGATGGGGGGTCCGGGTCAAAGTCCGCGGGATATGATGCGCGGTTTTGAAGGGCGCGGATTTCGCAACAGTCATGGAATCGCAGGCGCGATCATTTCCGTCGCGGACAACCAAATTGTCATCAAAGACCGTGACGGTCAGGAAAATACGATTTCAGTTTCGGATCAAACTCTCATCAAGCGGGGACAAAGCACAATCAGCGTTAACGATCTCAAGAACGACGAGCAAATTGTCGTGATGGGGCGTCCGGGCGACAATGGAATGGTAAACGCGGATCTTGTTCGCGTATTCGACAAAGAGAATAATAATATTCAATAAATCCAGAGTCATGAAACTGAAAAAATCTTATATCATCGCGGCGATTGTTCTCGCGATAGCCGGGGGAAGCTATTGGTGGTATAGCAAATCAAAATCAACCACGAGTCAGGTTCAATACATCACTTCAACAGCCGAAAAAGGAACGCTCACTTCTTCGATTTCGGCGAGCGGCAATATAATTGTCGATCAAAGTTCGAACATCGATCCCACGATAACGGGAACAGTAGCGGATCTCGCGGTGGATGTAGGGGACAAAGTTTCCAAAGGGCAGTTTCTTTTCAATATCGTCAATAATGACTTGTCAGTCGCGGTTTCAAAATCAACGGCCTCTTTGGCATCGGCTGAAACTTCGCTCGAAAGTGCCAAGGCCTCAAAAAAGTCGGCCAGAGTCGATCTTGATGCGGCGACCTCAAAAAATAAAGCGGCCTTGAAGCAAAAATTTGAAGCTGCCGAAGCGTCAGTGGCTTCTGCCGAGCAGAGTTTGATTTCGGCTCAAGCCGATCTTGCCAATCAAAGATCAAACGCGGCCGAAAGAAGAGTGATTTCTCCGATTGACGGAACGGTAAACGCGGTGAACATAAAAAACGGGGATGATTTAAGCAAAATTTCCTCGGGAAGCACGAGGCAAGTTCCTATTATCATCGGCGATTTAGGAACAATGAAGGCCCAGGTACAGGTAAATGAAGTGGACATTGCCAATGTTTCGATCGGCCAAAAGGCGACGCTTAAATTCGACGCATTGGACGGTCTTGAAACTTCGGGAAAAGTT
>Ga0100378_1001570_pt1 | contig 23677 bp, 22 predicted proteins | sample CryGeymeta201502_FD_81535 | JGI IMG/M metagenome (GOLD analysis project Ga0100378, IMG submission 81535) | Groundwater microbial communities from Crystal Geyser aquifers in Utah, USA - Crystal Geyser metaG 2015-02 | ecosystem: Environmental > Aquatic > Deep subsurface > Groundwater | place: USA... | reverse complement strand
TACAGTATTTGCTCCAACAAACGCTGCATTTGACGCTCTTCCTGCTGGAACGGTAGATACACTTCTTATGGAAGAAAATCTTGATGATCTTGCAGATATTCTTACATATCACGTAGTTGCTGGAGCATACACTTCTGCTGATCTTACTGATGGACTTACACTCACAACGGTGAACGGTGATGAGCTTATGTTTACAGTAAATGCTGAAGGAATGCTAGAAATTAATGGTGAAGCTATGGTTGAAACGGCTGATGTTATCTCTTCTAATGGAGTAACTCACGTAATTGATACGGTACTTATGCCAGCTGAGTAATTCATAGAGAATTAAAAAAGTAAAAAAGCCCCTCGAAAGAGGGGTTTATTTTTTTGTGAAGTTTTTGACTTGGCTGTTATTATGCATACTATACAATACAGACTTTTAAAAAATGTATTGTATAAATATGAGCTCTAAAATTATTCACTTTCCCAATAGCACAGAATCAGAATCAGCTTATGAACAGCGTATGAAGCAAGAAGCTCTCATGGCTCATACGAGAAGAGCATTTGCAAAACGTGTCGATAGAAATTTGGTAAATATTGACGCACAGTGATATGAGTATATTGCAAAAATAGCAGAGTGAATATACTTGAGCGTCTGAGCTGGGGCTGATGTATGCAGCAATGTTGATTATATTCTCAGAGTGGAATACCAAGTGAAAAGCTGCAATATATTTGAATGCAAGCAGCTCCTAATACTTCTTGATCATTATCTCTCTACTCCAACTATTGCAACTTCATGAGAAAAATGATTTATGACGCATGTAAGAAATAAAGTCTTTGAGCAGCAAGAAAAGCTGAGAGAAGAAATGAAAAATAAAACTCCTTAGGGAGTTTTTATTTTAATTTCTTAAATATAAATAAATGTTCATGCATAATGAGAAGAAAATTAAATTCCTCACTTCTCTTTTTCCAAAATCCAGTAGCTTTACAGTTGTGCTGTACTTTAATAATATCTTCTTTGAGAGCAAAACCTGATTTTAAAAATCTTTCCATTACTTTGAAAGCAAGTGGTTGATACATCTTTTCTCTTCTTGTATCTCCCATAAGAACTGCACAATATTTTCAAGGCTTCAAAACTCGAAAACTCTCACGAGCAACTTTTTCAATCTCATCACAAAACTTATCTATATCATGAATTTGAGAGAGATCTCACTCTATTCCATCGCTATATTTAATAATATCTGCATATGGAGGATGCATCATCACAAAATCCAGACTTTCATCCTTGAGCTCTTCATTTTTTTCTGTCGCATCTCTGTGAACTACTTTTATCTTACCCCACTTTTTCTTCTTCAAATGATGTTCCTCAAGATTTTTATTAATCATATCAAGTCAGACATCTTCAAAATCGAGGAAACTTTCCGTGAGAGCAATTGCCTCTGGATTAATATCATAGCACAGAAGATTTCTTCCAAGTAGTTTTGCTTCAATAGCTGTCGTTCCTCCACCTATCATCGGATCAAGAATATTCTCTCCCTCTTTGGTATATCTGAGAATCAAATTTCTCACAACCTCAGGACTCCAATTACCACGATATTTACTATTATGCGTCATCCAGTTTCCACGACGAGGAAAACTCCAAACAGTGGAGCATTCCCAATCGAATTCTTCTGGAGGCAGTTTTAATTTTTTCTTTTTTGGCATAATTATCTTCCGTTTTGGGTAGCTTTACTAACTATTCTAAATATATCATCTTCTTGGATTAATGTTTCCATAAGATCTTTAAAAACAAAAGGGTTAGGATGATTTTTTTCCATTCTAATAAAAAGCTCTAAAAAACAGCCTATAAATTCTATAGAGTATTCTCAATAATTATCTAAATCTTTAAAATCAGATAAAGCTTCATTTGTAAAAAATTCTATAGAACAATTTTCTTGTTCATTTTTATCCCCAAATCTATCTATATTTTCATAATGAGAATATAAGTAGTTTAGAAAATTTAATGTCAATTCCCTATTATGTTCTTTCTTAATCAAAATATCAATAACCCAATGAATATGTTTTGGAGTTCTAAGCCTTTTAGTTCCTTCTTTATACTTCACTAAAATATCAAGCTCAGGAACTTCTCATCTATCTCATTGATATACTCATACTAAAGTTCAACATTGTAGCTCTATGATTCTTAGTGGAACATGTACTTCTCAATTTCTACGAAATTGCATAATATTATCTAATTATTTCATCTAAAATTCCGTCTTTCAGATCTCAGAGATTATATATATTTCCATCCATCTTTTTATAAGCATCTTCAAGTGGATTGAGAGCTGTAAACCAGCCAAGTCCATCGGTAAACCAAAAAAATGGAACATTTTGAGATTTCATAAAATCATAGAGTCCCGCAAATTCTCAAGCAACTGCTTTAAGTTTACTTCATCCTCCACCATAGTAATTCACTTCAAGGAGATATACTTTATGAGTATTTGAATCATATATCGCAAAATCAAATCTCCTACTAGATTTATCTGATTCTATGCTTATTCGCCAAGTTTCCTGCATATATTTTTTTGTAGCCTGTTCTTTATAGAGAAATCAAGGATGTGTTTCACAATATTCTTTTACAAATTCCTCTACTAAATCCTCCATTAAATCACCCGTTCTATTTTTTCTTGCATTACTATCAAGTCAGGTTTCAACTCAGAAAATGTAATCACTGAGATTCGTTATTTGTTTGTTTTGAAAAACTTTTTTAAGTCCTGTTTGCACAAAAAAATCAATCATATCACTATTCTCAAAATCTTTCTTTGGCTGAAAGAGATGTTTCATCTCTTTTATCTCAAGTGTTTCTTTATTCAATATCTCTTTATCGCAGGTTCTCACTGCAATCAGCAAAGGTAAAACTTTTCGAGTCTCTGGATATTGTCTCACAAGACTGATAAATTTACTTTCAATATCTTGTTCACCCAAAAGAGCATTCAAAATATTCAGCTGAATTTTTACTTCAAAAGTATTTTTTCAAATTTTTTCAAAATCTGAAAAATAGTCCCAAGAGAATATTGATTGGGTAAAGGTGGATGTGAGGGATTGGAAAGTCATAAGTTTATTACAAATTAAGTGCTTTTTTTAAATCATTATATAAAGCTTTTTGACCAACTCATCAAGCTTTATAATATTCATTAGTTAAAGGATTTATTTTATTTTTAATTCATTTTAAAGTAGAAAAATCAATATTATTGTCCTGTAAATAAACTAATAACCTGAAAAATCAATAAAAACCTGTTGTTTTAGTTAATATATAATCTTTATTTCACCATTCTTCATTAAAATTTTCCTTTATAATATTGTAGTAATCATATAGAATAAAATATAACTTTGTATCACTCTTATTCAACCCAGTAAAATCTAAACCATCATCAAGGTATAATTTGTTGAATACTCAAGTTTTTATTTCTTTTTCTAATTCTTCAAAGAAAGGAGCAAGAGATAGTACTCATGATCATTTACCAAGAATATTAATTAATCCTACCCATGGAGAATCTTGTTCTGTATTTAGTAGTGCTATTATAGAATAAGTAACAATTTCAGGAGTTCTATAATCTCAAAATCAATATAATGAATATATTAAACTCTTATTAACTTTAGTCTGCAATCAGTTAATGTTTGAAAAAATCATTGCTTGATGAAATTTATCTAAACCTACATAAACCGATACTATTATTTCAAAATCTTCTTCTTCTTCTTTAAAACCTGATAATCTGTGTTGACCATCAAGTATGTAAGCTTCTCAAATTATATTTAAGTTTCAGTCGTCTCATATATAAGTATCATTTCAAACAGATATAATAAACGAGTTTGGAAAAGTTGCATAATCAACATCATAAATATACTTTGATATTGATTTAGTTCTTTCTGACTTAAGTTCTCTTTGAATTTCATCCAAATTTTCATATCTATTTATATCTTTCTTTGCAATTTCTTTAAGTATTTTAGGTGACATTTTACATACAAAAAAACTTCCAATTTTTTGGTTTATTTGAAAGTAGTTTTCTTTAAGTATTGTAGTATTCATAATATTTTTTAATAAATTATCTTTGGGGAGACTGTAGGTTTTTTAATTTTTCTCAAACAACTTCAAGAGTTCTTTGTCATTCTAATCTTTCATATTCCACTATTATTTCTTCATTACTGAGATTCTTTAATTTTCTATATTCTTCAATATCTAAATTATCCGCTAAATAGTTTTTCATTCTGTTTATATCTAAAATTTTTTCATTTTCAGAGATACTCTTTTTCAATTTCAAATCTATTTTATTAGAATTTTTTAATAATGTTTCTCTATCAAAAAAAAGTAAATTATATTTATATATAGAAAACATTCAGATAAATATAAAAGATGTTCATGAAACTAAAAATATAAAAAGTGATATAGTTGTAAAAAAATTAGCTATATCTATACTAAAATTATTTCATGATTGGGATTTAATTTCAATTTGATATGGAGCTTCAGCAAATAAAAACGCTAAGAATAAATATAAGCATAGCAAAAGGCCTATTCCAATTATAGGCCAATAATATTTAATGAATTTTTTAATTATTTTTTTACTCACAATTAATAATTAACAACTACCACCTCATCAACCTTCCCACGTCCAGAACCCTTGGAATTCACATTCCTGCGAGCTTTGACTATATGAATCGTAAAATCCTTGTAGAGCTCACGGATAAGTGGAGTATCGTGATTGGACATCATAAACTTCACTCATTTTTCATTGAGTTGCTTACAGACTGCCGCAAGATCATGCTGGAGATTTTGCCCACAATCCTCTTTTATGTAACTCGTAAAGTTTGAAGTCTCAGAGAGTACATCGTAGGGAGGATCGAGATAGACAAAGTCATCTTTTGCAGATTGCTCCACTACTTTTTCAAAACTTTGATGTTTTATGTTTGCTCCTGTTTCATTCAGGAGCTTTGAAGCTGCAAGGATATTCTCTCGCTGCACAATATCTGGATTATCATATTTTCAGAAAGGAACATTGAACTCTCCCTTGCTATTTACTCTATAGAGTCCATTAAAACAGGTTCGGTTGAGATAAATAAATCGTCCTGCTCGCTCTATGGTAGAATATTTTGTTTCATAGTTTTCTTCTCTATCCCAACTACGAATTTCAAGAAATTTGTCTTTTGACACTTCAAGAGTTTCCATAAAAGAAATAAGCTCAAGAGGAGATTCTTTGATAACTTGATAGAGATTGATAAGTTCTCCATTAAGATCAGAGAGATAGCTTTGCTTTTTCTGAAGATTAAAAAATACTGCTCCACCTCAGAGAAAGGGTTCATGATAATTATTAAATTCAAGAGGAAATAATTCTTGAAACTGAGAAATGAGCTGCCTCTTCCCTCCTACCCATTTAATAAATGGTTTTGCTTCAATGGTATTTCTGTTATCTTCAAAAAAATTCTTTGCCTCAATAATGGAAGAAAAGTTTTTGTGTTCCCACCAAGACTTTGCGATATAATAATTATATCAAAACGCTTGAGCAAAACGACAATAGAGTGGTACAGAAAGATTCATATTTCTTATTAATAAGTATATACTCAAAATATATACGGAATTTTATTATTGTAAACTTATTTTTATAATACAAAGTTTTGAATCAATATCCATTTGAGATGAAAATCTCTGTGAAAAACTTGTTAATAAAGCCAAAATCTAATAAAAACTTAATATTTTATTGACTCTTAAAGATATAATGAATAGTATATTTTAACAAACAAAAAACAGATACAGGGGGAATAAAAATGGAGTTCACAAAAGCAGAACTTGCTGGCACTCTCCTGCAATTGAGGCAGGCAAATGGCTATGAGCTCATTGGAAGATGGTCCATATGCTCATTTGAGCTTGGAGATATGACGAGTGAAATGGATATCATGAGGGCATTTGCCACGGAGCTGGATCTCTATTATTTGGGAAATCCAAATATAGCTTCCGTGCATATTCATGGTGAAAAGGTATCTATCATATACTTCTTGATTCCTACCGAGCATGTGAATGAGATAGGAAGACTTGTCTTTTCTTTTCGCATCACACAAGAATAAAAAGGGCCTTCGGGCCCTTTATTCTTTTATGTTAATTATTATTTACTTTTATTATTTTTAAATTATAATAAACTTCCAATTCTAAACACGAGACTATGAAACACTGCAACGGAAATTATTTGATGTGGGGAGTCAGAGAAGACTATCCAGAAAAAGATGGAGCAAAACTGATTCCAAATCCTTTTTGTACATGATGTGAATACATGCAAGCCTGTGCATTTCGTGTGGAGTACTGGCTCGAATACTGAAAAGATATGCCAGATGAGGATGTCGATGTAATAAAACATGTCGTAGGGAATTCAAAAATTGTGCCGGACAATCATTCAAATACCAGTACTAAAATGAATTAAATATATGAATCCAAAAGTATCTGTTATCATCCCCTGTTACAACGAACCTGAGGATGTATTCCGCAGGTCAGTTGAGAGTGTTACGGCTCAAACACTCAAAGATATTGAAATCATCATCGTATTAGATAATCCTGATAATACAGAACTTAGAGAAATCATTGGAGACTACCAAAGAGTGTTTGATAATATACTTTTACTGACTCCAGAAAAAAATTTAGGCAGAGGAAATGCAAGAAATCTTGCTATTGGGTCAGCTCAATGAAAATACATTGCAATTCACGATGCAGATGATATTGATATGCCAAGAAGGCTCGAAGAGCAGTTCACACATATGGAACAAAATCCACAGATTTGAGCAACTTTTTCAGCGATTCAAAATATGGATGAGCATTGAGAAGTTATTCCTCAAACGTTAACTGTACCAAGTGTTGATGCAAAATCATTTTTTTTGAAGTGACTCAATCATCAGACCATGTTTATAAGATCTCAGGTACTGCGCTCACTTGGATGATATAAAGATATAAATTTTGGTGAAGATGTAGATTTATGGATGAGAATGTTCATCGAGGATATTAAAATCTCTGGAATAGAAACTGTTCATACTCACTACCTCACACCACTAGAGAGTACACACAGTGATTCAATAGAAAAACTCAAAAAGTGGAGAATTACAAGCCTAGAATTTTATAGAGCATATTTTAAATATCTTGTGAAAGATCCTGTTTTTATAAGACTCTTTATCACCAATTTGCTCGATTATGCAGCGCTTCACATGGGCAGAAAAAACTATGTGAGATACAGAAATGCAATTCAGCGTCTCAAACAGAAAAACGATTAATTATTTACAGACTCTTTACTCCAATGAAATATACTAGTGTTTTAGATAATAAATAAAACACTATGAAAATCGCAATTCTCGCAACGAATGGTTTTGAATACTCAGAACTCACAAAGCCGCAAGCTTTTCTCAAAAAGCAAGGACATGAAGTCCATGTCATATCTCCAGAACTTGGAGAAATAGAGGCAGCGCACGATGATGGAAGTGTCAGCGTCGATAAAAAACTCTCAGAAATTAATCCTCATGACTATGATGCGCTGGTACTTCCAGGAGGACAAGCAAATCCTGATACCCTCAGAATTAACAAAGAGGCTACAGACTTCATATTTGATTTCCATAAACATAGCAAGCTTATAGCTGCTATCTGTCATGCTCCGTGGCTTCTGATTCAGATTGATGGAGTAAAAGGGAAAAAAATTACTTCTTGGCCATCGCTTAAAAAAGATCTTGAAAATGCATGAGCCCTTTGGGAAGACTCAAAGGTTGTGAAAGATGATTTCATCATTACGAGTAGAAATCCAGATGATATTCCAGCTTTTAACAAAGCAATCCAAGAATATCTTGAGAATCACAACTCATAAAATGATTAAGAACAAAAGAGAGTATATACGAAATATACTCTCTTTTATATCGTGATTTGAAAAACACGAAAATCACTGACTTTTCCACAAAATAGGGCAAAAACACGAAAGATTGTGAAAAAAATGTAGAAATTATGAGTTTTTAACAATGGTTTTTAACGTATATTTTTGTCTTGAAAGAGTAATGAAAAGAGTAAAAAATGAATCATGTTAGCAGATTTTTCCATCTGCTGGATAGTCAAAAGTGAGATCTATGATATGAACTCATTTCCCTGCAATCGCTGCTTCTAAAGTCGGTTTAAAATCTTCTTTTTTTTCTACGGTATATCATGTTGCACCAAAACTTTCAGCAAGTTTTTCAAAATCTGGATTTGAGAAATCGAGTCCATAGTCTGAGAAATTCTCATTTTTTTGCTTCCACTTTATCATCCCATAACTGTCGTTATTGAGAATAATTATTACCATATCAAGTCAGAGTCGCACTGCGGTTGAAATATCTCACAGATTCATGAGAAGTCACCCATCTCCTGTAACGCATACAACTTTATTATGAGGATTGAGTCTCTTTGCCTCCATAGCACTTGCATATCATGCTCACATCGACGCAAGCGCATTATCCAGCAATAGAGTATTTGGTTTTTTGGCAGTATAGTTTCTCGCAAGCCAGACTTTATACAGACCATTATCAAGCGCGAGGATATCATCATCAGCGAGTACTTCTCTCAAATCCTTTGCAAGTCTGCGAGGCATCATATATGGGATATCATCTTCTAGCGCAAGATTTGCTGCTATTTTTTTCCAGTTTTCAGTATTGATATTCATTATTTCAGAAAAATCCCAGTTTGAGCTATCAATTTGAGCCTCACAGAGATTCCAAAAAACATTTCCAATATCTCAAATAACATCGAGATACGGACTATAGACATAATCAAAGTTTGAAGTGACGAAATTGATATTTATCACCGGAATTCCATGAATTCAGAGAATATCTGTTGGTTTTTCTGCATTATCGTATCCTACAGAGAGAATAAGATCAGATTTTGCTATAGCATCATGTATATAGTCTCCACTGGTCAAAGCCGCTGTTCAGAGATAACTCTCTTGGCTTCCATCTACCACTCATTTTCCCATTTGTGAAGAAAAATACGGAATTTTATACTTCTCAATAAATTTTGTGAGATATTTGGTAATACGCTTTCTATTCGCTCCAGCTCAGATAAGAATAATGGGAGCTTTTGCTGCCTCTAATTCTCCTATAAGATTTTTGAGTGATTTCTCATCTACAACCGGTCTTCGGATTTTGTGAGTTCACAAATCTGTAATACTATATTCTGCGTCAACTTCCTCAGATGCAATATCCTCAGGCAGCTCGAGATGTACGGCTCATGGTTTTTCTTCTTCTGCAATGCGAAAAGCATTTTCTAAAATATAGGGAATCCTATTTCATGAAACAATACTGGTTGCATATTTCGTAATTGGACTCATCATCCCAACCACATCAATAATCTGAAAGGCTCATTGCTTTGATTTATTTTGTGGCTTTTGTCCTGTAATCACAATTACTGGCATTCCTCAGAGCTGCGCGTAGGCAACTCCTGTCATCATATTCGTTGAGCCAGGACCGAGGGTTGCAAGAGCCACTCCAGGTTTTCCCGTAAATCGACCATAGGTCGCAGCCATAAATACTGCTACTTGTTCATTATGAACGGTTATAAAATCAATAGAGGACTGAGAGAGGCTCTCAAGAAAATCAAGGTTTTCCTCACCAGGAACTCCATAAATGGTTTTGACTCCTTTATTTTCAAGAATTTTTACAAATAAATCTGATGCTTTCATAAACTTGTTTTAAAAATCAATATAGAGTATTATAATGAGGATAGATAAATTACATATATTATTTCATAGTTTTATATAATGGAAAAAATAATTGAATGAACTTATGCCTATATAGCAGGAACAGAAATTGTCGAAGCAAAAAGTGGTGAAATGAAAAGAATTATTAACTCAGAAAAAGCGGGAGAAATACTTTTACAGAAATGAGTTGAAATCTGAGCTACCTATAAGGTAGATGGTCCAGAAAATCCTAGTATTACTATCGCATGAATTAGTGATGATAGGTTCGGGTTTGACGCAGCGGATTCTCAAGAAAAAGTTGAATCTCTCAGACCAAATAGAGCCGCAGTTTGGGTCTATACTTGAAACGACAACACGGTATGATTTTATGGATATATTCATGATTTCTCAAAACGAGAAGATATTGAAAATGGATTTGATCTTGAGTTTAACTCTATGAAAATTAGACATAGAAAAATAGATAATAGAGTAGCATCTGAGACGCAAGACACATCAAAGAGTGCAATGAACTTACTTTAAAAAAACAAATAATAAAAAATCAGCAAAAGCTGATTTTTTTATTTTACTGAACATACTGAATATAATCTCCATATCACTCAGATTGCATATCCTCAAGAGGGACAAACCTCATAGCTGCAGAGTTCATACAGTATCTGAGTCCTCCTCTATCCTCAGGTCCATCATCAAACACATGTCATAAATGGATTCAACTCGTCGCACTTTTTATTTCTGTTCTCTGAATAAATAACACATTGTCTTCATGCTCTGTGACATTTGCTGAAATAATAGGCTTTACAAATGTTGGCCAACCAGTTCCAGAAACATATTTATCTCTTGAGCTATACAGTGGAGTTCCATCGACAATATCTACATAGATTCCAGCTTGTTTATTATCCCAGAGTGGATTATTAAATGCAGTTTCTGTTTTTGATTCTATGGCTACAGCATATTGAGTCTTCGTTAGCATGGATTTGAGCTCACTCTCAGAGAGTTCCACTTGTCAATTTCTCGCTGGCATAACAAATACTGATGCATTATTTGATGTACTAACCTCTAGATACTCTATTATTTCCTGAGTTTCTTGGGACTCATTTGTCATCTCTGTTTCGGTATTTTGTGAAACTTCGCTCTCCTCTGTTACTGGAGCAGAAGTTGAAGTTTCAGGAGCCTCAGGCTCTTTTGATTGATTTTCAGAATCTTGCTGAGTTTCAAACATACTTACGTATTCTCCGTATCACTGAGCTTCAAGTTCATCTGCTGGAACAAATCTGAGTGAAGCTGAGTTAATACAATGCCGAATTCATCCAAGCTCCTCTGGTGCATCCTCAAATATATGTCCGAGATGTGCTCATGAAGTTGCTGAATCAACTTTGGTTCGTGTCATAAAAAATCGCGTATCCGTCGTGATTTTGAGATTACTTTCATCTATACTTTTTGTAAAACTTGGCCATCCAGTACCAGAATCAAATTTGTCTTTTGAGCTATACAGTGGAGTTCCATCTATTACATCTACATAAATTCCATCTTCTTTATTATCCCAATATGCATTATCAAAGGCTGGCTCAGTTCCCATTTCTTGGGTCACTTCATATTGAATTGGAGTCAGCATTTCTCTGAGTTCTTGCTCACTGTACATAGTAGTTCCATCATTTTGTTTTTGAGTCAATTCTCCATCCACAAAATCTTTGCCCTCTAATTCTTCAATCCTGTCTTGCCAGTTTTCTTCTATGAACTCTTTTCTTCCTGATCAAGATGTATAGAGCTTATATCGTATAGAATTCTCTTTATAGTAATTTTGATGGTAGTCCTCAGCATCATAAAATGGCTGAGCTGGAAGTATTTGAGTGACGATTGGCTCATCAAATCGCATAGAAGTTCCTAGGTTTGCCTTACTCTGCTCTGCGATTTGTTTTTCCTCTTCATTGTTGTAATAAATTGCAGTGGTGTATACAAATCCTCTATCATTAAACTGCCCACCATCATCAGTAGGGTCAATCTGCGTCCAAAAGAGCTCTACAAGTTTATTATAGGTAATAATATCTGGATCATATGATACTCTGACCCCTTCCCTATGGTCTGTATCCCCTGCTGAAGTAAGCTCATAAGTAGCGGTAGCTTCGTCTCATCCTGTATATCAAACATACGCTCACTCTACTCATGGCTGAGACTCAAAAATAGACTCCATACACCAAAAACAACCTCAGGCAAAATAAGCTTCCTCAAGGTTTTCTGTATCTATTATCACATCTTCTTGTGCCATAGTGTTTGCACTTCTTGTGTTCTTATTCGATCCTAATGCAACTCATGCAAAAATAATAAGAATAGATATAATTCCAATAATTCAGATTGTTTTCATGGTAAAATATTTTGAAATAGTTTCTCTCATAATTCACTTTTTAGTTTAGTATAAAATACTCCATATTATGATATGAAGGAATTGTATGGAAATTGCATAATTATGCTGATTCTTGGAGAAGTTTTTCAATGGTTTCTATTTTTTTATCTTTTCCACCTTCTCAAAAGTGAGTTTCTCTGATAACTCAATTTTTATCAATGATATAAAATGCTGGCCAATATCTGTTTTTATATTTTCGCCATGTAGAAAATTCATTGTCTTGCGCTACCGGAAAAGTAATTTGGTATTCTTTTACTGCATCTTCTACCAGCTCAATATTTCTTTCATAAGAAAATTCAGGAGCATGAAGTCAGATCACCACGAATCATTCATCTTTATATGTTTCATATAATTCTTGTGTTTGGTCATGGGTTGCAATACAGTTTGCGCAGCCCAGAGTCCAAAAATCTATCATGATAACCTTTCATTGCAAATCATGGATTGAAGTTATTTCTGGAGAATTTATCCAGTTTGTAATATCTGTAAATTCTGGAGCCAATTGTCATATCATACTTCCAGTATTTTCTGAAAATTGCTCATTTTCACATGCTCAACCTGAACATGTATTTGTATCTTTTTTCTCAAGAAATGATAATTGCATATCATCATTATTATGTGAGACTTCATCACTAAAACTCTCAATCTCTATACTATCAATAATATTTTGTTCAAAATTTGTTGTATTGAGAAATCATAAATCCAGCATTTTTGCTTCTATTTTTTTATCAAAGCCCGAAACAATCATCAGACCGATAATAATAAATAGAATTCATAAAATTCTTTTAAATGTTCCATTTGCTGCACTTGCCCACAACATCTTTCGTATAATAGTTTGTCCGGCAAATGCAATGAGAAGTAACACAGCAGCTAATCAAACTATATAAGCGAAAAGTGCTGCCAGCCCTCAAATCAGAGATGCTGGAAGAATAATAGCAAGAATGAGGGCGTAGGTTGGACTACATGAACTAAATACAGGTCAAAGTGCAAATCATACTCATAGATATTTTAATGTTCCACTTTTTGATCCATGGGCATGAAGTAAATTATGCGATTTTTTGTGGAGTCATATTTTGCTTGAAATAGAATCCCAAATCTTTGGAAAGAGCGTGATACATCACAAAAATATGAGTATAGCTCCAGAAAAAATCTTCCAAACTTCTGGCGAAACATCAATCAGAAGCGTTGAGACTTTTAAAAGCAAAGAAAAAATAAATACTGAAAAACTCAGTGAAGCAATTACAAGAATCGGTGCTCTCATAGATTTAGATTCTCAGACGCTCGTACCAAGTATAATAGGAAGAAGTGGAAGGACACATGGCGAGAGCACCGTAAGAATTCAAGAAAAAAAAGCTACAAGTAAAAGAAACATATAAACTCTTAAAAAATATGAATTTATTATATCACAATATATTAATTATAACTTAAAAAAGACTTTGATACATATCCAAAGTCTTTTTTAATATATATATAACCTTATAATCGTTCCGTGATAGCTTCAACCGTCGTTCCTCAAACCCATTTTGATATAAGATTTCATTTCTCATCTACAGATACAAAAGTATGCTGCGCTACAACTCTATATTTTTCTCTCAGTTCAAGCTGCGTATCAAAATCTGCTTTTAAAATTGTCAGATTTTCTGGAATATCACCAGCTAAAATACCTTCTTCTGCTGCGCTGCAACTTGGGCACCAGTCAGCATGGAAAAAAATAACAGTATGCTGTGTATTACCAATAAGAGTTGAGCTATAATTTTGATAATTGCTATTTGTAATTTCTACCTGTTCTAGTTCTTCTACTAATTTTTGTGTGCTACTTTGAGCTTCACTCGGCTCATCTTTTTCCTCAATTATTATTTCTTCTGTCACATTTTCTGGAACTCACATAACTCATGATGCTGTGAGCTCAGAATCAATTTCAGAGCTTTCTGCCAGAGTATCTCATTGTGTGATTTCATTAATAACTGTATTAATTTGTTCACTCGCACTATCTGGTTTTGTTGTTTTTTCAAAACCACAAGACACTAACACTCACAATAGGACTGTAAGAGCCAAGAAATATTTCATGTGCAAAAAATAATAATATAAACGTATACATCTTATATATTCTGCCTTAACAAGAACTTAATCACACTCTCAGATTCTATATCATACTCATTTTACCGTCACAATCAGTCACTTTGCTAACTTAGACCTAATATTTGAAATATACACATCAAGCTTGTTATCTCCTCATGCAAACAGACTCTCCTCTCCCCAAAGGTACTCGATAATTTCTCCCCTTGAAACAACCCTATTTTTATTTTCAAGAAGTTTTTCAATAATGAGAAATTCTTTCTGAGTGAGATGCAGTGTTTCCCCATCTTTTTGAAAGCTGTGTTTATTGGTATCAATATCTATTCCACATATATGATACACTGCATCATCTGACATATCTTTTCAGCTATTTTTTCATATATGTACCATAATCCGAGCATGAAGCTCAGAGAGATGAAATGGTTTTATCAAATAATCCACAGCTCACACTTCAAATCAAGAAAGTACATCTTGAATACTCTCTCTTGCTGTAATCATTATGATTGGAGTTCATTTTTTTTGTTGAACACGTCTGGCAATATCAATTCCATCTACCTCTGGGAGCATGAGGTCAAGCAGAATTAAATCATAATTTTCTTTTGTTGCTTTTTCAATTCCCTCTTCTCCACTAAAAACTTGGGTTACTTTAAAATCTTCTAATTCTAGGTATTCTCTGATATTCTCAGATATTTCTCTATTATCTTCGATAAGTAGTATTTTTTTCATGTGTTATTTTTTTAATCTAAGTATAAAAATGCTTCATTTTTTTTCTGCAGGTTTCACTTCTATCTTCCAATCATATATATCAATAATTCGCTTGACGAGATACAATCATATTCCAAATCATTCTTTTTTTGTATCTTTTCTATAAAATTTTTCCCATATTTTTTCTCACAATCATGTATCAATTCATGGACCGTTATCCTCAATTTCTATATATCATTCTCCTGCTGAAACCCGAATTTTCATATGATCTGGAGAAAACTTCATCGCATTTGAGAGAAGATTGTCTAACAGAATTGAAAATGTCTGCTTCTCCGCCAGTAGCTTATAATCTTTTGGAATATCAAGAGTATATTCTAAGTGTTTATGAGAAAAATACTCTCATAGTCATATTATTTTTTGTTCAACAAAATCCTTCAGCATGATTGATTCATATTGTAAATCAGATTTTTTCTCCTCCATTCTTGAGAGAAAAAACAGAGTCTCAAGGAGATGATTCATTTTCAAAATATTTTTTTCTGTGAGCGCAAAAAAATCTGTAATATCATCTGGATCAAGAGATTTTTTTTCTTTCTTTTTTGCCAGAACATCCAGCCTTGAGCTCATTGACATGAGAGGCGTTTTAAACTCGTGACTTACATCGGTAAGAAACTGTTTCAGCTTCGATGTTTGGTGTTCAATCGTATCATAGGAATTATTAAGGGCATCTGAGAGAATACGAATCTCATCATCTTTCGGAAGATTTTCAGAAATACTGAGTTTTGTATTTCCATTAATACTAATATTTTTCACACTTTCAGAAATATTCTGCAAGTCTTTTAAAAGTCTTCGAGAAATATATTTTCAAAGAAAAAATTGAAATATAAATACAAGAAATATAAATATTAATCCTGTCTTTATAATGATAATTTGAGAATTGATATACGGAGTTGTATCAAAAAATACTTTTACTTCCCCCACTCATCTGAAGTATTTAGAGTAGATAAAATAAATAGTCTCTCCATCTTGGTATATAAGATCATCTTTTACCTGTTCTGGAGTTTCTTTGATTTTATTGGCAACTCCAGGTGAGCAAATAAGTTCTCACATCTCAGGAATTATGATAGTATCCTTTCATAGGAGATAATTTTTGAGTCAAGCAATATCTTTACTACTCCCCTCACTTTCTAAATAATTCTGATAGCTGACATTCATACTTGAAAAACTCATCTCTTTTTGTTCAGCATACCATATAAAAAAATAGGTAATATTTATCAGAAACAAAAATAAGAGCAAAGAAAAAAATCAAAAAAGCGCAAAGCTCAGTGAGAGTTTCTCAGAAGTTTTAAAATCAGAAAATAATTTCATAAAAATGCTTTACGATATCTGTAAAGCATTATAGAGAAAAAACTTAAAAATAGCTAAAGAAATTATTGAGGCTTTCTTATTGAGTGTAAGAGTGAGGGGTTCTCAAATCAAAATACTAATAACTCGTTCAATGTTCTATGTCAACCATCTGGACTGATAAAATATGGAAAAGTCCAATCTCACTCAAATATTTTCTCTTTAGTTTCTGGATGGTATAAGCGAAATTTTCATCATAAAATATAATTTTCTATAATATCCTGTAAATCACGTAGCTCACTCAAGGGAAGAAAATTTTTATTTCAATCAGAAATAATTTTGATATCAGGCTTTGTGGCAAGTCTATGTCTAATATCTCCAAACATATTTTGAGGAATTTCTATTAACAAATCTCACGTTATTTTTCCGCTAGTTTCAGATACTCACTCTTTTGTATCAACTTCTTGATGAGAATTTTGAATTTTTACAACCTTACTTTGAACTCGAGATAAAACTCAGGAAATAACTTCCTCTTCTTGTTTTTCTGCTGCAATTTCCGCTTTTTTCCTCTCAGCATGTGCAGCGATATCTTCAAATCTTTGACGTAAAGGTTGAACTACCTCAGTTGTATCTTTTTTAAAAGTCCAGGGAATTAATTTCATAAATAATATGCTATATTTATAATATTATAATAAATATAGCATATTATTTCGTGAATGTATAATATTATACCTCTCCTCTATCATTCATGGCATTAAATATTCTCTCCATTGCAACGATAAAGGCTCACATTCTATAATTTGTCTCATATTTCTCAGCTGTATTAAAGACATTTTCTGCTGATTGCTCCATCTTTTTCTTGAGTCTTTCTTGTACTTCCTCAGCTTCCCAGTAAAGATTCATATCATTTTGTACTCATTCAAAATAGCTCACCATTACTCAGCCTGCATTTGCCAAAATATCTGGAATAATATTGATATTATTTTTTGCGAGAATTTCATCTGCTTCTGGTGTAATTGGTCCGTTTGCAAGCTCCATAATGAGTTTTGCCTGCACTTTATCAGCGTTTTCACCAGTAATCTGATTCTCAAGCGCTGCTGGAATAAGGACATCACATTCTTTGTAGAGAACCTGCTTTGCGTCAAGCTGCTCACATTCTCATGAATAATCTGTGACTGATTCTCACTCATCTTTGAGTTTTGAAATTGCTTCAATATCAAGACCATCAGCATTATAAATTCAACCTCCTGAATCTGAAATTCCTATAACTTTGATTCATTTTTCAACCATGAGTTTTGCCATCGTAAGCCCTGCATTTCAAGCTCATTGCAGGCAAAGAGTTTTTCCATCAATGCTATCTCATCTGAGTTCTAACATTTTATCAAGCACGTAGACTCATCCCTGAGCAGTAGCTTGTCCTCGTCCTGCTGATCACCCGCTTGAGAGAGGCTTTCCAGTAAAACTTCCTGGAGTATAAGCTCCTACAAGCCGAGAGTATTCATCCATCATCCATGCCATAATTTGTGGTGTGGTATTGACGTCAGGAGCTGGAACATCAGTTTTTGGACCAAGATACTTATAAATTTGCTGCACATAGCCTCGTGAAAGCCTTTCTTTTTCTCACGATGATAGCTCTTTTGGATTTACTATGATTCCTCATTTTCCACCTCCAAGCGGAATATCTATTACAGCGCACTTAAAGGTCATCCAAGTCGAGAGCGCTTTTACCTCATTTCTTGATACATCTTGGTGAAACCTAATTCCTCATTTAAATGGTCCTCTTGCATCATTGTGCTGAGCTCTGAAAGCTGTATATACTTTTGTAGTTCCATCATCCATAAGCACAGGAACAGAAACTTCGAGAATTCTCTTAGGCTGCTCTATGATACTGAGCTTTCCTGCATGTGCATTATCAGGAGAAAATAATTTGTAGGCTTTGTGAATTTGCGCTTTTGCATTTTCAAAAGCATCTTGCTCTGTATGGCTCATATTTTTTTTCTAAAATAATAATGAAAGCATTATATATTTTAGAAACTCAAAATACAAATTTAAAATTTTATTTACGAAGAAATTATTACATGCAGCTTACAATGATTCTGCAAACAAGTCATTATTATAAACTTATTTCTTTATACCTCTTTTTGAGATATCGAGCAAATAAAGATGCTCAAATAAGCAGCACAGATGAAAAAATAAGTGTTGTGTAATTAATATTTTCTGTAAGTGTCTGATAACTGGTAATATTTTTTCCATAAAATGCTGCCCCAGCAGAAACAAATATAAAACATGTTGGGAGTACACCAACCATAGTTCCTCATACAAATCTAAAAAATGGAATCCTTAGTAATCCACAAATATAATTTGTGAGATCATAGGGCAAAAGCATCAGTCGCATCATCATCGTTGTGAAAAATGTATTTTCATACAGTTGTTTTTTAAGTTTTTCGAATCGTTTTTTATCCTTTTTTTTGTGCTTAATAAAAATACCTCCCGTTAAGACTCATACCACATACCCAAACATGCTGGTAAATAGAGTTGAAACAAATGAAATAAGAAATCAAAGCCAAGGTCCCAATACCATACCAGAGAATAAATCAAAGGGGGTCGCTGGAATAAAAAATAAAGGCCTTACTATGTAAGCAATGATAAAAATAGTGATTCATAAAATCATATTTTGTTCTACAAAACTTTTCGCTCAAAAAATCACTGTTTCAATACTCAGATCATAGGCAAAAAAAACAGATATTCCTGCCAAGATAATCAAAGCCCAAAGAAGAATTGATAAACTCGTGACGGTTTTATGATATTTCATGAGCTCGTGACTAAAAATATTTTTAATATATTACTAGAAATTATAAATTTTTCCAGTTATATAGATAACTTGATAGTGAGAATTATTTTATGAATTTCTTTAGGAGTTTTGCGAATGCAACTGTGACGATAAATAATCCTGCTGCGATATACAGGAAGCTACTATCTATATTTTCAAAGGCCTGGGAAAAAGATGTCAGTTCTTTGTTATAAAATGCAGCTCATGCAAGTACAAATACTGTCGAACCTGGAAGTATTCCAAAAATGGTCGCAAGAGTAAATGGGATATATTTTATTCTCAAAAAACCACAAATATAATTGACGATATCATAAGGAAAAAACAAAAGTCTTGTAAGAAGAACCGATACAAAAGGACTTTTATTGGCTGATTTTTTCATCTGACCTAGAATTCCAGTATCCTCTCATGAAATAACTTTTTTTCCAAAAACACTCCCAATAAGATAGGCTGTAGTGGCGCTCAGAGTAGCTCATACTACTGTAATAACAATTCCATAGCTCAATCAAAAAAGCGCTCCACTCATCAGTGTCATAAATGAAGCTGGAAACAAGATTATTGGCCTGAGAGCATAGGCTATAATAAATATAAAAATACCAATAGGATTTCCAGCTATGAAGTTATAGAATCAGAGTGCTATCTCCTCAAAGCTTTGACCAGTATTATTTTTATAGACTAAAAATCATACAAGGAGTGATATCCATATAAGCCCAGTAATAATTTGAAGCGCATAAGAGCTCAGAAAATACTTCAGCTCTGTTTTAAAATTACTAATCGTATCTATAACAAAACTGTCAGCGACTCTCTTGAGAAGATCTGATTTTGTAGGATACGCTTGAATACTCGATGAAAATTTGTAGGCTGAAATATTATTGTCCATAGCGAGGGTTACCTGCCCTATCATTTCTCCAGCATTTTCTCAGTAAATCGTAGAACCGAGAATTTTTCCAGTAACACGCTTAAAATGCATCAGTACAAATCAAGAAGTATTATTTGTTACCTTACTTCTATCGTTTGTTTCAAAGTCTTTTATTTTTGTGACGATATCTTCTTTCTGCATTGATTGTAAGAGCTCAGATTTCGTTTTTCAGACTTTGGCAATCTCATTGTGCGTATATAAAACGCTTGGGAGATTTTTTGTTCTTACATTTTTGTTATGAATTGGCACCAGAATATTTCTCACCACTCAACGTCATTCATTATTGACCCAATGCGTAAACTGTGGATTTCCATTGACGCAGTCGCCAATAGCAAAAATATGTTTTTTATTCGTTCTATTATAGCTATCTACACAAATACCATGTGTATCAAACTCTATACCTGCTTTTTCAAGATTGAGTTTTTCTACATTTGGGATTCTTCCAAGTGCAAAAAGTATTTTATCAAAGGAAATTTTTTTTGTATTTTTTTCATCTGAGGAAATAATTTCAAGCTTTTTATTCTCAGCTTTTTTTCAGGTAAAGTCTGTATAAATATCTATTCATTTTTCTGAAAGAATATTTTTAATAAGCTCACTTGATTCTCTCTCTTCATTTGGAATCAGCTGCGTATTTCTCTGTACTATACTTACCTTGGTTCCAAGTGAAGCAATACTCTCTGAGAGCTCGCATCAGATATATCCTCATCCGATTACCACAAGATTCTCTATGTCCTGGGTAAGCTCAAAAATACTTTCATTTGTGAGAATATCTTCATCATCTAGACCATCAATATTGAGCTTCATAGCCCGACTTCACGTCGCAATCACAATATTCTTTGCTGATATTTCAATGGAATTTTCTCAAGAAAGACTCAGGGTATGTTCATCTTTAAAAGTTGCAACACATTCAAAAAGCTCAATATTATGCTCTCTAATCTTTGCAGGTGTTTCCTCATTTCTGATAACTTCTCTTCTCTCTCTCACTTCTACAAGTGCATCTTTGAGAGAGGAATATTTTCATGATTTCGCAATATCGATAAGTGCCTTAGATGGAACACATCAAAAGTTCGTGCAATCTCCTCAAATTGGCCCACGCTCTATGAGCGCGACTTTTTTCCCAGCTGCAGCAAGACCAAAAGCAACCGTCAGTCATCCAGAACCTGCTCCTATCACGGCTATATCAAAATCGTATTTCATAGAATAATTTATAAATATTAGAGTAATAGTATACCTGAGTGTACTTAATTGTAGCTCAACATACTATATTAACTCAAACTCCAGCCTCATTTTTGAGAAATCTACGAGTAATAATCTTACTCATATTTCATCTCAAAAGTGAAACTCTTTTGTTCCGTCATAGCTCTCTATTTTCATCGTTTCTGGATTAAACTGGAGTCAGGTCATCTCAAAACTCACAAATCATTCAATAGTATTTGGAAGCTCTATAAAAAATCATTTCTCAATCATGCCTGATATATTTCAGGTGAATTCCTCTCAGAGCTTGTCTTTCATATACTTACATGCGAGCATATCTCTGACTTTATACTCCATTTTTTCAGCTCTGTCAGCAGTATCACTACTTCTTCGTGCAACTTTTGGAAGAATTTCCGTGTAGTGTTCTTTTCTCTCTGAAGTAAATTTACCAGATATTATTTCTTTGAGGATTCTATGTATTTGCAGGTCTGGATATCTCCTGATTGGAGAGGTAAAATGACTATAGAATTTAAGTGCAAGACCAAAGTGTCACATATTTTTTTCACTATATCTTGCTTTTTGTAGACTTCTAAGAAGTAATTTTTGCAGATGAAAGAGCTTTGGATTTTGTTTTAAAACTTCCAGCAGCGAAGAAAAATCAGCAGGAATATCTTCACTCACGCCCATAGATTCTAAAAGCTTCATAAATTTTTCTACATCTTCTTCGTCCGGTTTTTCATGAATTCTATAGAGAAATGGATATTTCATAAAGAGTTTTGAGATGGTCTCATTTGCCAAAACCATACATTCCTCAATAATCTTATAGGAATCATATCGCTCATATTTCTTGTATTCTACTGGATTTCATTTCTCATCGAGAATAATTTTAGTCTCAGGAAAATCAAAATCTAGAGATCCTCTGAGGCTCGTATTTTTTGTCAGAATATCTGTGAGCTGCTTCAAGAGAAAAATATTTTCTTTCAGAACTCAGGTATATGTTTTTCAAAATTGGAGTTCGTCTTCAATCGCAATATCTCAAAAAATCATTTCGTCTATTTCACGATACGTGAGTCTATAATCAGAAAGAATAATACTGGTATAGACATCTCACCTTGTAACGACTCACGAAAGTGAAATATCCATCTCACAGGTCACGGTCAGTTTATCTTCTCATGGATGAAGACTACAGAGTCCATTTGATATTTCTGCAGGAAGCATAGGAATCACTTGATCTACAAGATATATACTCGTTCCACGCTTTCTCGCTTCTCTATCTAGTGGACTATCCTCTGTCACATAGTGTGAAACATCTGCAATATGGACATAGAGTTTGTATCATTTGTCTGTTTTTTCGATACTAATAGCATCATCAAGATCCTTGCTCTCAGCTCCATCAATCGTGTAGGTCAAGAGCTTTCTCATATCTTTTCTCTTTGCTATTTCTTGCTGAGAAATTGTTTTTTCAAAGTCTTTTATTTGCTGTTTTATGGTATCTGAGAATGATTTTCTCGCTCCCATTTCAAAGGCAATTTTATAGATATCATCTCTTCCTGCAGGAAGAGATTCGAGCGATTCCATAATTCGACCTTCTGGATTTTTTCACTCCCATTTGATAATTTGTACAGCGACTCTTGCGCCATCACTGTATCACCCTATAAATTTTCCTGGAATAAAAATATCTTGTTTTATAATAGGATCACTTGTCACCACAAAAGCGAAGTTTTGAAGTATTTTGAGTGTTCAAATTACAAGATTCTCCGATCTCTTGAGGACTTTTGTAATGACCGCTTCATCTTTTCCTCTGAAACTCTTGGTTTCAAATGCAACTTCATCGCCCTCAAAGGCATCAAGTTTATTTGATTCGTGCGTGTAGTATCATTTTTTTTCTCCTGTTTTTTCATCAACCGTATCAACAAATCAAAAGCTCCCTTTTCCCTGTTTATAAATACCTATGAGCTCATTCTCGGGGTTTCTTTTTTCTCTGAGTTTCTTTTTTGGTGTTGAGGCAAAGAATTTTTTCTCTTTGTGTTTCTTGATAAATGGTTTTTTCTTTTTTTCTAGCATAAAAAATCTCTGTAAATAATTACAGAGATTGTACCTAAAAAGTCTATGATTGCGAGAGATTATTATTTTCAAATTGAATAAGCTCATACTCATTCGTGTCTGTTTCCAGAAGCAAAGTTATCAGGAGACTCTAAAAGTCTATTTATATCATCTGAAAACATTGATACTTCTCTCCCAATTTTATGTGTTGCTTTCTTTTCTAGATATCTCTTCCAAAGAACTTGGTAGCTCATTCTTGTATCATGAGATTTTACATTTTTAATTTTACGCAGAAAAAAAGATTCAAATGATATAAAGTTCGTATCATCCCATTTTTTTACATCCAATATTTTTTTTAAAGTATCTATAACAATTTCATGATCATATCTTTGATGAATGAGTTTATTAATAATCATCTGAACTCACTTTGGTCACCAAGCTTCTATTCAAAAAACTTCTACTGATTTATTTTTTCATTTATTTAC